>Ga0256405_10000662_pt1 | contig 110027 bp, 95 predicted proteins | sample RumenRJG_02DNA_FD_189096 | JGI IMG/M metagenome (GOLD analysis project Ga0256405, IMG submission 189096) | Bovine rumen microbial communities from Lethbridge, Alberta, Canada - RJG_02 | ecosystem: Host-associated > Mammals > Digestive system > Stomach > Rumen | place: Canada: Alberta...
CAGAAACGGCCCGGGCTGAAAAGTCCGGGCCGTTCAACAATATTCAGATCAACTTCTTACAGTTCCCATGCGAGCGCGGAAGCACCGAGAATGGCGGCATCCGACTCCTTCAGCTGCGAGAACACAAGCTTCACCTTGTTGCGCCACAACGGAAGCACATTGGCATTCATCGCCTTCTCGATCGGCTCGACCAGGAATTCCTTGGCCCGTGCCAAACCACCGAACAACACAATCGCCTCCGGTGCACTGAACGCGATGAAATCGGCGAATGTCGTGCCCAGCATCGTTCCTGTGAAATCAAAGACCTTGAGCGCGAGCGCATCGCCTTCCTTGGCCGCATCGTAAATATCCTTTGACGTAATTTTGTCAAGACTGCGCAATGCAGACGGCTCATCGCTCATATCCAGCCACTCACGTGCTGTACGGGCCATGCCGATCGCCGAACAATACGTCTCCAGGCAGCCATACTTGCCGCAATTGCAGAGACGGCCGTTGTGCCGCACCACGCAGACATGACCGAGCTCACCGGCAAAACCATCATGGCCATACACCATCTCGCCATTGATCACGATACCGCTGCCGACACCGGTCCCGAGCGTAATCATGATGAAATTCTTCATACCGCGCGCAGCCCCATAGGTCATTTCGCCCATCGCCGCCGCATTCGCGTCATTGGTCAGGGAAACCGGGATACCGTCCATCTGCTCGGAAAGCATCTTGGCAAAAGGAATCATGCCATGTCCGCCCCACGTCAGATTGACCGCATTCTCGATCTCTCCGGTATAATAATTGGCATTCGGAGCGCCGACACCGATTCCCCGGATATTCCCCTCCGCATTCGCCTCAGCGATAATCCGTTTCAAAGCCTCCGCCAACTCTGCGACATACGGCACGACATCCGTATAGGTATCCGAACGGATCACCGTCTGTGCGAGAACTGTACCACGGGCGTCCACAACGCCGCACTTGGTGGTCTGACCACCTACGTCAATACCGATTACAAGATTCTCCATCGCTCACTATGCGTTTTTCTTGGTAACTTTCGACCCCCAGAATGCGAACCAGAGGATATAGAGAACAGCAATCAGGACAACCCAATAGCTGGCCAGATATCCAGCCTTGTCGGCTACTGCGCCCTGAATCAGCGGAAGGATACCGCCGCCGCAAACCATCACCATGAAGATACCGGAAGCGATGGAAGTATACTTGCCCAGGCCTTCAACGGCAAGGTTGAAAATCGCGCCCCACATGACCGAGGTGCAAAGACCGCAAAGTACGAAGAACATCACACCGATCGGAATCTGCTCCAGGGAGAACTTCAGGTCGGAAGTAATGGCCGGGAAGCGGACCTGCGTAGAGTTGCCGAGAAGAATACCCAGCAGCAAGAAAACAATGGCAATGGCACCGACCGTCGTCATCATGGCCCGGCTGGAAACCTTACCGCCGATGGAAGCGCCGACCAGACGTCCGCACAGCATCAGGAACCAGTACATACCGACAATCGTTCCGGCGACAGCCGCAGAAAGACCGACCACATCGGAAGTCATGTACAGATTGGCGAAATTCGGAATACCGACCTCGACACCGACATACAGGAAAATGGCGATGATACCGAAAATGAAGTGCTTGTAAGAGAGGGCACCCTTGACCGTATCCATCGTCCCTTCTTTCTGCGCGTCGGCAGCCTTGGCAGCCTCAAGTTCGGGCTCCGGAATCTCGGAGAAGATAATGATTAGGAAAGCCAGCGCAAAGATGGCCATGGCAATATACAGGGCAGGATTGGCATCCGAAATCTTCGCATTCGCCGCATTGCCGATCAGGTAACCGACAAATACCGGGCAAATCGTCGCCGCCAGGGAGTTGCAGGAACCGCCCCACTGAATCAGCTGATTACCCTTGTTGCCGCCACCGCCGAGGGTGTTGAGCATCGGGTTGACAACCGTGTTGAGCATGCACATCGAGAACCCGGAAACGAAAGCACCGAGCAGGTACACGCCGAAGCTTTCCGCCACACCGGAAAGGAAGGTAATCCCCACCCCGATGAAACCAACCGTCACCGCAGCGAGGGCCGTGAATTTATAGCCTTTCTTGGAAAGGATCAGGCCGGCAGGAAGTCCCATGAAGGCATAGGCAATGAAATTCGCCGCATTACCCAGTTGGGACATGAAATTGGATGCTCCGAACTGGTTCTTGACAATGACGCCGAACGGATTCTGGAGACCGGTCACGAAAGAGATCATCATGAAGAGGAAGAACATGATCGCAATCGCGAGAATGTTGCTGTTTTTTTTCTGTGACATTGTTTAAGGTTTTATGTTAAAAATTACGTATTTCCGATGTCGTTCCGGGGTAATCCTTACAAATCTACAAAAAAAAGATGAACCTCCCACACGGGGAGGCCCATTTTTTATGCAGGTCCGTCCAGCATCGCTTCGCAACCGGCCAGAATATCCTGGAATGCCGTTTCAAAATCGTCCGTATACCAGGGATCCGCGACATCCCGGCCCATGCCGGTATAGCTCATCAGCAAATGGATTTTGCCCTGCGGATCGTCCGGAATGATCCGGCGCAGGAGGCGGAGATTCGACCGGTCCATGCAGACAATCCGGTCGAAACGGTCGTAGTCTCCCGGAGTAACCTGGCGCGCCCGCTTGTCACGGTCCACCGGAATGCCATGCTGGCTCAGGCAGCGACGGGCCGGAGGGTAGACCGGATTCCCGGTTTCCTCGGCAGAAACAGCCGCAGATTCAATGTAATAGGATGCTTCCAGCCCGCGGGCCCTGACCAAAGCTTTCAAAATGAATTCGCCCATGGGACTGCGACATATATTCCCGTGGCAGACAAAAAGGATCCGGATGATTCTGTTCATATTGCAAAGATACGAAAAAAGAAGGCCGGCAACGTTATTTTGCTATCTTTGCAGCATGAAAACACGCAACCTTTTCCTGATGGCCCTGGCCATCTTCGCCTTCACTGTCAATGGTGAAGCCCGGAAACCGAAAGCCCGCTATGTCATTCTCGTTTCGATGGACGGTTTCCGTCATGACTACCCGCTGATGTACGAGACGCCTGTCCTGGACGAAATGGCCCGCAACGGAGTCAGCACCGCCATGCTCCCCTCCTTCCCGGCCTCGACCTTCCCGAACCATTACGCCCTGGCGACCGGGCTCGTTCCCGACCACAACGGCATCGTCAACAACAGCTTCTGGGATTCAGAAAGAAAAGAATACTACTCCATGGGCGGAGAAAACCGCTCCGATGCAACCTTCTACCTGGGAGAACCCATCTGGAACACGGCCCAGCGGCAGGGAATCATCGCCGGAGTCAACTACTGGGTTGCCTCCGACTTCGGCGTCAACGGCAAGCATCCCCGCTACTACCGCGTCTACGATAACGACAACCTGCTCAGCTATGAAGCCCGCGTCGACTCGACCATCGCCCTGATGCTCAAGCCTGTAAAGGACCGGCCACGGCTGTTGTTGCTCTATTTCGACGAGCCGGACCACACGGGACACGTATTCGGGCCCCATTCCCCGGAGACAGCCGCCTGTGTCAACCGGGTGGACAGCATGATCGGACGCCTGCGCGAAGGACTGAAAGCCCACGGCCTGGATAAAAAGACAGACCTCATCGTCCTGGCGGACCACGGTATGGTTGAAGTTTCCCCGGACCGCCTGGTCAACCCCTTTGATTACATCAACCGGGACTGGTGCAGCAACATCATCCAGGGGACCCCGACCTCCATTTTCAGCAAAAACGAAGCTTGCCGCGACTCCATCCTGACGGCCCTGAAAGGCGTCGAACACATTTATGTGTGGAAAAAAGAGGAAATTCCCGCGGAATTGAACTACGGGACCAGCCCGCGCGAAGGAGACATCATCGTCGCGCCCGCTCTGGGATGGCAATTCTACAGCCGCCCCTCCAAAAGCAAAGGAGCCCATGGCTATTTCCCGTCCTATGCGGAAATGCAGACGGTTTTCCGCGCCGAGGGCCCGGATTTCAAGAAAGGTTATGCTGCGCCGCAGTTCCGCAACGTCAGCGTATATCCGTTTATCTGCTGGCTGCTGGGAATCGAACCGGCCCCGAACGACGGAGACCGGTCAGAAATGATGCCCATGGTCAAAGGGCACTGAGAATCTACAGGATGGCGACCCGCTGCAGGGAATGGTAGAGGGACTTCACGGTCTCGGCGAACTGACTGTCCCGCAGGGAGATATCCGCAATCGTTTCCGTCCCGCGAATGGTCAGGCGGGAAACGCCCCCGGCAATTTCCTTCAACTGCGCCACCGTCGGATAGCAGACCACATACCCTCCGGGCAAATCCTTCTCCTGCTGCAGGTTAATGGTAGTGCCCGAAGCCGTCACAAGCGTTACGGAGGTGCCGATCGGCACCTCTTTTCCGTTCAGGTACAGATTCAGATCGTAATTCTCGTTGTTGGTGTCGGCATAATACAGGTATGACAGCGAGACGGACAACTGCGGATCGACGCTGACCGTCTTGGTCTGCGCAGTGCGGCTGCCGGAGAAATCCTGCAGGGATTTGATATTGTCCCCGAGTTCCGCCTGGGGAACCGGAGCGCCCGTAATCGCCTGGTACTGGCGGTAAAGGGCGTTGGCGAATTCATCATTCTTGTAGGTCACCTTGATGTTTCCGCCATCGGAAGAGAAGCGGCGGACCGCTTCGATGGCAGATACACCACTTGTCATCTTCGCGATATCATTTTCTTCGAAATAATACTCCGCACCGTTCCAATACACGGTCCCGGCATCGGTTTTCACCCCTTTGGGGGCGACCACGTTGCTTTCCAGCTCATTCTTGGAAACCAGGGTCTTGCCGGAAGAAAGGGAAACCTTCAGGGACGCATTCTTGGGAACACTCCACTGGGCCGCATCTTCGAAATCCATGCGCAGGATATACACGGAAGCTCCGTCAGGAAGGGCAATCCGGCTGAGTTTCAACTGGATGGGCTGGGATCCTGGGACCCGAAGACGCTCCGTACCGGTATATACATAACCGTTTTTCTTGTAGTTATAACGAAGCAGATTCTGGGCAGAAAGCCCGGAAACCGTCAGCATGAATGCCGCCAGGGCGATGAAAATCCTTTTTGTCATATCGATTCTTTTATTTTATTCTTAAGGAGGGCCGTCTCTTTCTTACCAAAAGGCTTGCCACAGGCAGCAGCCAGCGCCAAAAGAGCCAACATGCAGAGCACAAGGCCGCAAATATCCGCAAAGGCGGGCTCCGGTACGACGACCCGGGTCAGCAGCCAGGCTGCCCCGATTCCCAGCAAGGCCAGCAGCACATCCACCATCCTGCCCGGCTTCCGGCCGGCCCGCAAACGGACAAGGAAATGATTGGCATGTGAAACACCTTCGCTTTCTTCCTGCATGTCAATCAAATTGCAAACGACATATCGCGTCTGGAGCGCCGAAGAAAAATCCGCCCAGAACTCGCCGCCGCCCCCGTTGCCGACCGTTCGCGCGGAAGCGCCCAGAACCGACCACACCTCGGCGGCAACGTCTTCGAAGCGCTTCGGAGTCGTAATTTCGAAGGACTGCATTTCCTTGAGTCTCACAGATGTATCGAATTCTGCCATACCGTTTTCCCGATTATCTTGAACACGCGGAAACAAATATACTGATTTTTCTTATCTTTGTGTGAAACAAAATGTCCGAAACATGTATACTTACATAAAATCCGAAGCGACCAGAGGCGCTTATATCCTCTCCCTGGACAACCACCAGGAAATCTCCGCATGCCTCAAAGCTTTCTGCGAGCGGGAAGACATCCGCGCCGGCATCGTCACGGGCATCGGAGCCATCAATCAGGCTACCCTCCGCTTCCTCAATCCGGAGACCAAGCAGTACGTGGACAAAACCTTCAATGCCCAGATGGAAATCACGAACCTGACCGGGAATATCTCCCGCAAGGACGGGGAAGTCTATCTCCACCTGCACCTGACCCTCGGCCAGTCAGACTACACCGTAGTCGGCGGGCACATGCTGACCGCCACCATCAACGGCGCCTGCGAACTGTTTGTCATCCCGCTGGATGCGGAACCGGGGAGGTGTTTCGACCCGGAAACAGGCCTGAACCTGTATGCCTTCTAATCTCCGAATCAACCCTAATCACATAATATGACACCACTCATGATTATCCAGCTGCTGATTGTCTTGGCAGCATTATACGTCGGGTCCCGCTACGGCAGCCTTGCACTCGGCGCAATTTCCGGTATCGGACTGGCCATCCTCGTGTTCGGATTCGGCCTCAAGCCCGGCACACCGCCCACCGACGTCATTTATATCATCATCGCAGCCGTTACCTGTGCCGGTACCCTCCAGGCCTCCGGCGGTATGGACTGGATGATCCAGATTGCAGAAAAGATGCTCCGGAAACATCCGGACCACATTACCTTCCTGGCCCCGATCACGACGTTCTTCCTGACGGTCCTTGTCGGAACCGGCCATGTCGTCTACACCCTGATGCCGATTATCTGCGACATTGCCCTGAAAAAGGGAATCCGCCCCGAGCGGCCCTGCGGCGTCGCTTCGGTCGCTTCCCAGGTCGGCATCACCTGCTCTCCGATCGCAGCGGCCGTCGTAGCGTTCGTAACCATCTCCAATGCCAACGGATACATGGTTTCCATCCCGCAGGTCCTGATGGTCACCATCCCGGCCTGCCTGTGCGGACTCCTGTGCGCCTCCGCTGCATCTTTCAAACGCGGCCTGGACCTGGACAAGGATCCCGCCTTCCAGAAACGGCTCGCCGATCCGGAAATGTATAAATACATGTTCGGTGAATCTGCCACGACCCTGGACAGGACCATCACCAAAGAAGCCCATGCTTCCGTATTCATCTTCCTGGGAGCGCTTTTGGTCATCGTCGGTTTCGCATTCTGCCAAATGATCCATGTGGACAAGGCCGGACAGAGTGTCACCCTCGCCGAGGCCATGGGCATTCCGAAAATGAATATCATCATCCAGATTATCATGCTCACGGCTGCCGCCTGCAATATCATCTTCTGCAAGGCAAAGCCCAAGAAAGCCGTCGCCGGCGCCGTATGGCAATCCGGGATGGTCGCCGTCGTCGCTATTTACGGAATCGCCTGGCTGGCAGATACTTACTTCGGTAATTACTTGGATCAGATGAAACTGATGCTCTCCGACGTCGTTTCCGCTTATCCCTGGTCGATCGCTTTCGTTTTCTTCCTGGTCTCCGTGCTGATCAACTCCCAGGGAGCCGTCGTCGTGGCGTTCCTGCCGCTTGCCTATGAATTGGGCATCGCCGGCCCTGTCCTGCTGGGGGTCCTGCCGAGCGTTTACGGATACTTCTTCATTCCGAACTATCCTTCCGATATCGCAACGGTCAACTTCGACCGTTCCGGGACCACGGTCATCGGCAAATACCTGTTGAACCACAGTTTCATGATGCCGGGACTGATCAGCGTCATCGTCGCGACGATCATCGGCTACCTGATTACCTGCGTCCTCTTCCCGGGCTATTTCGCCAGCTTCGCGGCATAACAAACGCGTCCCGTTAACTAACAGATATCCCCGGGCATTGACCCGGGGATATTCGTTAACGGCCCATGAATTTACTGTCAATGAATGCGTTGAACGCTTCCTTGTACATATCCCCGATCGGGATGGATGTTTCGCCGATCAGAATCCGCCCCCGGGCGACTTCCTTGATCATGTTCAGATTGATAATGAAGGACTTGTGAACCCGCATGAATTTGTCCGAGGGCAAACGCTCCTCGAGCTTCTTCATGCTGAGCAAAACGACAACCGGGGATTTCTGGCCGTCCATGTGAATCTTCAAATACTCACTCATGCCTTCGACATATGCGATTTTATTGACCTGGACCCGTACGACCTTATAGTCCGTCTTGAAGAAGATGGTATCGTCCTGCTGCAGGCCGGACACGGAGGAAACCGTGTTCCGCTGCTCGAAAATCCGGCGGACCTTACCGGCAACCCGCTCGAAATCAGTGAATCCGAAAGGCTTCAACATATAGTCGACGGCATCTACCTTGTACCCTTCGACGGCATATTCTGAATAAGCCGTCGTGAAGACGACCATCGGAGGATTGACCAGCGTTTTAAGAAAATCCATTCCGGACTGATCCGGCATGTTGATGTCGAGAAACATCACGTCAACCTGTTCCTCATCCAAGATTGTACGGGCCTGCGAGGCGCTCGCACAAGCTGCTACGGCCTCGAAATACGGGATCCTCCCGATATAAGACATGATCTGCTTGAGGGCCAAGGGCTCATCATCCACGGCAATGCATCGAATCATACTCATCCTTCTATCTGTTTTTCAGTTATTTCCGGCCGGCGAGGAATGACTACGAAAATACTGTATTTGTCCGGAGTCTCGTTAATATGCATGGTATAGCTTTCGCCATACAGCAAGGAAAAACGTTTGCGGACATTCTCCATACCGATTCCGCTATGTGCTTCATTTTCAGAAACATGCCTGGTGTTTTCACAAATGAATACCAGCTTGTCCGCTTCCTCTGCCATTTTTACTGAAATCCAGGACGCTTCCTCATAGCTGACGCCGTGCTTGAAGGCATTCTCCACGAATGAAACAAACACCAGCGGCGGCACTTCCGCCCCGGGGACATTCTCCGGCAGGGAAACATCGATCTTCACGTTGTCGTTATACCGCATCCGCATCAACGAAACATACTGCCTCAGGAATTCCGTCTCCATATTCAGCGGAATCGTCGGTTTGCTCCCTTCATAGAGAATGTACCGCATGATCTTGGAAAGCTCCAGGATGCTGGATTTCGCCTGTTCCGGATCAATATCCACCAATGCATGAATATTATTGAGCGTATTCATGAAGAAATGCGGATTGATCTGGTACCGGAAATAATCCAGCTGATGACGAAGGTTTTCTTTCTCCATCTCGGCCATCCGGCGCTGGTCGGACATGCCCCGGAAATAGAATTTGACGGCAAGATTGGCCCCCAGCATCAGCAGGGCCATCAGAATCTTCATCGTCTCCGGGGACATCGGGGCAGGACGCCCGCCGCGCGGCCCCTTTCCGGGAGCGGGAGGAGCCGGTGGCTGCACCCTGGCTTCCGGCATCGGTTTGTCCGGGCCTCCCGAGCCCCTCATCTCCATCGGCTCCCTGCCGGGTCCGGGAGACATCGGTTTGTTGCGCTTCGGCCCTGACGCCCATTGAAACGCCCAGAAAAGGCAGACCAACAGGATGGTTATGCAGGCATATATGCCATACCGTTTATTGCGAAAGAAAGGATATGCCAAATAATTATGCAATAGGAAAAAGACCAGGAAAGGCAGCATGGCCAGCCAGATACTCCAGACAATGGAAAACTGGAATTGAACCTCCGGGTTGGTCAATGCCCGGTAACCCTGAATCACGACGGGAAGTAAAAATACTGCCGTCCAAACAATCACATAGACCAGGGTTTCCTGCTTATTCGCTTTAGAGAAGAGTTTCATGCTGAGTCGACTAATCTGGATAAAATTAACAATCACGGGCTAATATACCAATTCTTTCAACCAACCGGCAGATTCCTGCTGCAAAAACAGGAAAAATCCCTACCTTTGATTGTCTCAAAACCAGAAAACATGGACAACGAAACCCTGCGGGTCCTGCGGACCCGCCGCAGCATCCGCCACTTCAAATCCGATCCGGTCAGCCGGGAAGCCCTCGAAACCGTCCTGGAAGCCGGAACTTACGCCCCGACCGGGCACGGGACCCAGGAACCCTGGATTGTCGCAGTCCTGGACCCGGACTTGCAGGCGGAACTGCGTGAAATGAATGCCGCCCTGCTCGGAACCGACAAAGACCCCTATTATGGCGCTCCCGTCATCGTCCTGGTCTTCGCGGACCCGTCCATTGAAAATGCGGTCAAGGACGGCAGCCTGGTCCTCGGGAACATGATGAACGCCGCCCACAGCATCGGGCTCGGATCCTGCTGGATCAACCGCGAAGACAAGATGTTCGCGCGTGAGGAAGGCAAAAAAATCCTCCGGAGATTCAATCTTCCGGAGGATGTCATCGGTATCGGCGCGCTGGCCCTCGGTTACCCTTCCCGTCCGGCACGCGAGGCGGCGCCGCGGAAAGAAGGTTACTGGCGCATCATCGGGTAGCCAGGACATCGGCGATCGACCGGGCCCAGAACTTCGCCAACTTCTTCGCGCCTTTTTCATTCGGATGCAGGTAAAACGTCCCGGCATTGCCGTTTTCTGCGACGCAGAACTTCTCATGCTTCTTCTCGAAGAAAGCATAGGATTCTCCGAACGCCCCTTCATACACATCGGGATATTCGGCCGCCAGCTGGTGCAGGATCGGCTCATAACCGTTCATCCGGTCCAGCCCTTCCTTCAGGTACATCGCACTGTTGTACGTGTTCGGACTGTACCAGATCGGCCGGTGAAGCACAATGATGCATCCCGGGGCCAGTTCCCGCAAGCGCTGGAAGATTGTCCGCAGGTTCACTTCGAATAATGCATTGGAGACCGGCGCATCCGTCGTCCGGGTACAGGCGCTGTCATTGGTTCCCAGCATGACGGAGAAAACAATCTGCCCGCTGCCGGCAGCCTGGGCCTCTTTTATCGCCTTTTCGACTTTGAGGAAATCGTGATGGCGGCCATGCGGAACCGGAAGGAAATCGGATGTCGTCGCACCGGACCTCCCGCAATTCCAGAAATCCACGTCATAATCCGTCATTTTCTGCAACTGTGCCGCAGCGATGATCGGCGGGGCCGTCTTCGCCTTATCCTTGTGCAGGGCACCGATCGTAATGCTGTCGCCAATGAAAATGACATGCAACTTTCCCTTGCCGGTGTCCGCTGCCGAAACCGGCAGGAAGACCAGCAACAGGGCAAGGACTGACCAAACGAAGAGCCGCTTCATCGCCTAGAAATGATATCTTGCACTGAAACAAGGGATATACGGGAAGTTCAGGTTCGCCCCGTTGGCTCCGAAATGCAAGGAAGGACGGATGTCCACGGACAGTTGCAACGGGAACCAGAAAGTATACTCCAAGCCGACCTGGCCGACAACACCCAGATACATGGAACTCTTGTCAATCGACGTTCCGTCATCATTCCGTTTCGTGTAATAATACGATCCGAGGGCGACGCCGGGGCCGGCATAGAAAGCCCACGTTCCCTGCGGAGTCCAGTCCGGCTGGGCGAACACCCAGTTGTAGGTAGCCGTCAGGTCGAATCCGGCTCCGAGAATCTTTCCGCTGGAGGTGGAATAACTCATTCCCAGGTCAAACTCGAAGAAATGGGGATTATCCAGGTAGTGTTCATAGCTGACTTCATAATTCAAAAGGCCGCTTCTCAAACCGATCGCTTTCGGCTGGGCGGATGCCGCCAGGGCAAAGCCCAGCAGGGCGGCAATGATGATGATTGTCTTTTTCATAATAAGAAATGTTATTGACAGGCGTAATTATTACCAAAAATCATTCCTGAGAGGACCCCTCCAGGCAATTGTCCACGGGGCGCGCATAAATCTGCAGGAAAATATCCCGGAGGACATCCGGTTCCTCTACCTCGCACTTACCCAGGGTATCCAGGTGGTCCAGGAATCGGGACCTGTCTTCTTCCGTATACCGCACACCAAGGTAACGCTGCTCCCACTTGCACAGGTCATACGCGATGAAATTATTGGGAGTCAATTTGTAACCGGACCATATCCGCCGATCGACCAATTCCGCGACCTTGCGGTTGAACTCGACGGAAGGACAGCCGGACAAAGCCGACAACTCTTCCCGCCGCAAAGGCGGACAAAACGTGAAATGCACCCGGCCTTTGGGAGAGAGCAAGCCGGTCAGGATACTGGTAAGATCCTCCCCCGGTTTCTTGACATAAGCTCCGGCACGGGAACAGTACAATTCCAAAGCCTTGGCCACATCGCAGGGCTCCCACTCATAAGAAACGGAAACCGGTGCGATATGCAAGCTGTCCAAAGCTTCGACAGGGTCCTCCCGGGAACTCATCCCGAACATTTTGATTACGCCCTGATCCGTCCGGTCATCCCCATTCTTGGTCCGCCCGTTGCGCTGCGCGATCCAGACAGACTGGTTCTTCTGCCCGATGGCATAGCGAATGTATTCGGACAGATGGACGGAACTGTTGTACATCTCGCGTACCGTCCCGCCCCGTTCGACCCGGAACATCTTGTTCGAACAGCCGATGTCCACCAGCAGCTGGGAACTCATCAGATTGGCCCCGAAAGAGATTTCCGATGTCTCATGGCCCTCGATATGCAGGATATTCTGGAGCAGGGAAGCATCCAGCATGATATCCCGGTGGTTCGAGACGAACAGGTACCTTTTTTCGGGGGACAAGCCTTCGGCGCCGGACCAGGTCAGCTCGGAAATGCTCCGCCGGATCACCTGCAGGTTGACATACCACATGACCCGGGTCTGGAACTCATCGACCGTGCGGATCCCTGCCACCATCTCCCGCGCCTGCTCTACCGGCATTTCCGGAAAGACATACGCGGACAGTTGCGGAAAATACGGCGAAGCGGCGATCCGCTGCATGGCGGCCGGTACTTCTTCGTCGTAATAGGGACGGATATCGTCAAAACGAGGATCCCGATGCATTATCTCTTCCTTAAATCTATAAATTTCACAGGTTTGCGGCTCTTGGCCGGATACAGGATCCGCTGGATTTCATCCCGCGGGCAAATTTCCACCGACGGCGCGACACGCAAACGGGAGCGGAACCGGTCTTTCAATTCCTTGACGGCATCGAAGGAAGGCTGCTCTTTCAGCCCCACCTTCACCACCACATCATCCGTACCGGCCTCCGAATCCCGGACAAATATAACATAATTCTCCACGAAATCCGCATTGTCCAGCACATCGTTGATCGCTGGAGGATATAATGTCGTCCCTTTTAACTTAATCATGTTGTTTTTCCGGCCGACAAGCGGGGTGAGGCGATAGGAGTTCCGTCCGCACGGGCAGGGATCCACGATTTTGGCGGCAATATCCCCGGTCCGGAAACGCAGCAGCGGCATGCCCTCCACGCCGAGCGTCGTCACGACCACTTCCCCGGTCTGTCCGTCAGGGACCGGAAGATTGTCGTCACCAATGATTTCCACGATGATCAGTTCCGGATGGACATGGCCGCCGAGACCGTAGGGACACTCCGAAAACGTCGCCCCCATCTCCGTCGAAGAATAGGTCGCGAACAGGTCCACATCCCACTTTTCCTTGATCTTGCGGCCCAGCAGGTTCAGGGTGAAATCCTGGTTGCGCAGGCCCTCTCCGATGCCGATGATCCGCCGGATGCTGCTGGAACGGTAATCGATCCCGTGCTCCTCGGCATATTGGATCAGCCGCAGGATAAACGAAGGCACACACATGATCGTATCGGGTTTGATCCGCTGGATGGTGTCCCATTGCAATTCGGGAATTCCGTTGCCCACCCGGATGATTCCGGCCCCCAATTCCCTGATTCCCAGGAAATATGCCAATCCGGCCATGAACCGTTTATCGATCGTCGTCATCAACTGGACGACATTGCCCGGGCCGAGACCGGCGCAGGCGAAGGACTTCTTTTCATTGTACGCCAACCGTTGCAGATCCTTTTCCGTGCAGCAGAATGTCACCGGATCCCCGAGGGTCCCGGATGTGGTGATATAATCGATCACTTTCTCCCGGGGACAGCACAGGAAATCCTCGTTGAACAACTGGAGATCTTTCTTTTCCGTAAACGGGATGTCCACCAGATCCTCCAGAGAATGAATCCGGTCCACATCGATTCCGCAACGGGAAAACATCCGCTGGTAATACGGAGAATAGCCTTTCAGATACTGAAGCGCCGTATGGAGTTTCTCTTCCTGGAACGCCTTGATGACGGCGGGAGATTCAAATTCAATGTCAGGTTGCATGATCACAAGTTTATCATGCAAATATACATCATTCTTCCCGCATCCACTCAATAAATCGGTCAAACCAGACATGGGCGGAAAAATCCCCGTCCGAGGTGCCGAATCCATGGCCGCCATCGCTAAAAAGATGATACTCATGTGGTATCGAGGCCGAGGCCAGGGCCTGGTCCATCGCGGCGGCATTGCGCGGATCGACAACGGGATCATCCTGGCACACAACCAGGAACGTCCGCGGCATGTCGGAAGGAACCGTTTTCTCGACGGAAAGCGCCTCCCGGCAAGAAGCATTCCTCCGGTCCCGCCCCATCAATCCCCGGCGGGACCGCCTGTGCACCGTCTCCTCATCCGACATGGTCACCACCGGATACACCGCCGCGACAAACGCCGGATGCGGAAGGGCATGTTCGCCGGTATACAAGGCCAGATGACCCCCTGCAGAGAAGCCCAGCAACCCGATCCGGTCCGGGTCAATTCCCCATGGACCGGCTTGCGCGCGGACCACCTCCAGCGCCCGGGCCGCATCCCGGAACATGGCGGGATGATGCGCTGCCGGCGGGACAGCCCACTCTCCGAACATAAAATACCGGAAACCGGCCGTCCGGTAATACAACACGCATGCGGCTACGCCCTGCTGCACCAGCCTCCGGGCGACTTCCTGTCCCTCCACCCGCCGGGAAAGCCAATGGTAACTGCCCCCGGGCAGGATGACGACCGCTTCTCCGGTTGCCGATTCCGGCGCCGGCAGGAAGACCTGCATCTTTACCTGAGCCCGGATGGAATCCACCCCTGCCCAGATATTCCGGACCTCTTGCGCCGGCAACGGGTGAAATCCCATCACCAGGCACAGTACCGTCAAGCAGAATAGCCTTATTCTCATGCAATTACCTCCATCTCTGGCATTCCGTTTCCCTCCGTTTCTTCAGCTGTGAACGTCAGGTTGGCAGGAAGTCCGTACATCCCCCTCGCGAGGAGCAGGCTGTCTTCATCGGGAATCCGGGCCTCGACCTGGATATCCGGATGCATCAGCGCAAAGCACCAAGCCCACTCTCCCTGACCGGCATGGCGGATGACCACGCGTTGCACGCCGGACACATCCCGGCGCAGGAACGCAGGCTCTTTTGCAAGGGCACGCCGGCAGGCGGACTCGACCGCACTGCCTTTATACAGGTATTTGTACCGCAGATAAACGGTGATATATCCCGGCGTCTCCCGCTCCCGGCAAAGTTCTTGATAATGTGAACGATACAAAGACTGATAGGACTTTGTCATCTCCCGATATCCGTCCGAGGGAGCATAGCGGCCGCCCACCTCGACATGGATCGCGCCCCGACGGAGCATGAAATCGTGCTTGGGCAGCACGTGGTAAGCCCCGTGAAGGAAGACCGTAACCAGATCCACGTTCAGTTTTTCCGCCAGATAGAACGCACCCTTGTGGAACCGTCCGATGGTCCCGTCCGCCGTTCGGGTCCCCTCCGGGAAAACGACGACACTATATCCCCGCCGGATGTAGCCGGCCATTTTATCAACATGATTCTCAATGCCTTCTTCAACCGGATAGTATTCCGCTTTCCGCAGGATGTATCCGTACAGCGGATTGCGCCAAACCCAGCTGTTGGTCAGGAAAACCAGGCGCGGGGAAAGCATCATCAGGCAAAGGATGTCCAGATGAGACTGGTGGTTGCAGATGACCACCGCCGGTTTCGAAAAGTCCTCGCCGGAGGGATTCTCCATGGAGAAAGCGACACCCGGGACATGGCGGATCAGGAAACCGGCCATCTTCTGCAAATACTGATGATACCGCAACTTCCGCTCTTCCGTCGGTTTTCCGGCCAGGAAATGGAAGAAAGTATGGGGATACACCACCAGGAACTGGATCAGCAGGAAAGCCAGCAGGGCGAAGAGGGAATAGCCGATCCGTTCCAATGTCAGCGGGATATCCCGCTCGACGCCATGCTTTTGCGTTATCCAGCGGAAAATGACCGGCGGCAGGTACCAGGCCATCACGACGACCATGAACATGCCCACGATGGTCACTTCGGCCAGGGACCGCATGGCAGGGTGACGGGCAAAAATCAGCGTACCGATTCCGATGAACATCAGCATGGCGGACAAGAAAACGCTGTTCTTGTAGACCGACAGCCGTTTTTTACGGTAGGCATGCTCGTAAATCAAGCCCTCCGTCATGAAAATCGTATAATCATCCCCCTGGCCGAAAATAAAGGAAGCCAGGATGACATTGACAATATTGAAACGGATGTCCAGCAGGTGCATCGTTCCCAGGATCCAAAGCCAGCCGGCCGCCAGGGGAAGGAAGGATAACAAACTGAGTTCCAAGCGCCTGAAAGAGAGCCACAGGAAGATGAACACCACCAGCGAGCAGATGAAGCCGATATAATTGAAGCTGTCGGACAGCACCTGGACCAAGGAATTGCCGACATCCGAAGCGGCGAATGCAAACGCATTTTCCCGGCTCCCGACAGCAGCCTTGACTGCCGCCTCGGAATGCGCATCCGGAACCCGGACCCGGTTCACGATGGAAACCCCTTCCGCCGTCTGCAGCAGGGATGTCCCTTCAAACGCCTGCAGCAACGGGGCGAATCCGGAAGCATCCGTTTCACTGAAATCCCGCCCGAGCAGGTCCTTGAACGGATCGAAAGCCTGGGCGGAAAAACCGGACTCCGCCAGCGCCTGGTCCAATTCCGACAGCAACTTCCCGGAGCGCCCGGACCAGAATTCCTTCCAGCGTGCAGCCCCCTCCCGCTGGCGGCCGGTCGAAGGAAGCAGGTCCCCGATTCCGCTGACAGACAGCACTTCCCCGGATTCCTTCAGCGGGGCCAGGCGGGCCATCAATTGCTCTTGCAATGCGGCCGCTTCCTCCATCGTGCCTCCCTGAACAACCGCATACAGCTCGGAACCGCCGGAGGCGGACAAGCCTTCTTCCAGCAGGGCCATCCCCGCCCGTTGCCGGGAGGTCATGTAATTGATATGCGACATATCCCCGTCAAAGGCCGTTTTGCTGCCGAGGATACCCATCACGATGGTGACGGCGACAAAGGCTGCCAGGACGTAAGGATTGGTTTTCTCATTGTCGGGCAGCAGGGCTCCAGGTTCCAGCACCCGCCGCTGCGAGACTGACGGCCGGGGCCGGACGAATTGCGGCAGGAAAACCAGTACGAACAGGATGGTCCCCACCAGCATCAGGCCGCCGAACAGGCCGAGATCCCGCATGGCAGCTGCATCCAGCCAAACCAGGCAAAGGAAAGCACTGACCGTCGTTATGTTGCCAATCAGCAAGGGCGAAACCATCTCCCGGAGCGATGCACGGACGGAATGACTGCCCTTGAGGGAATCCAGGAAATGCAAGGGATAATTCACCGCAATGCCGATGATGACCGACGCCACGCCCAGGACGATGATGGAAATACTGTCCCGCAGCAAAGAAACCGCCGCCAGCGAGAAAAGCCCGCCGAACAGGATCGAAGCGCCGATCCAAAAGATATCCGAAATCCTCCGGAAAGACAGCCAAAGCAGCAAGAAGATCAAAATCAGCGAGATACTGACCGCGAGCAGACTGTCTTTCTTGATCCGGTCCGCATTGGAAACGGCGATCAGCGGAGCACCCACCGCAGAAATGTCGATATCCGGCCATTCAGCGGACATCCGGCTGACTGCCTCTTCCAGCATACCGGCAATCCGGGCATTTCCGGCGGTTTCGCTGCCGCCGAACGGGGAGGTCATGAAGCCGATCCCCACTTTCCCGTCCCGGGTATAGAGATGCCCGTCCAGAAGGGTGAATCCGCCCGTCGGCGCCTGGTTCCGGAATGCCGTCAGGACCGGTGAAAACAAATGGAGCGGATCACTTCGCAAGGTTCGCTGCATCACGCCGGACCCGGGCAGCAGAAGCATCCGGCGGTTTTCCTGCAACGTATTCCGGACATAACCGGGAAGATTCAACAGCGAATCAATCCTCTGATAATCCGCTTCTTCCAGATAAAACGGCACCTGTTCCAGCAGGACGTCCGCCAAGCCGAGCGCCTGGGAAGGATCCACCGACAAAGCCGTCTCCGGTATGAGGCCGGTACTGTCCACTCCAGCCCACAAAACCTCGAATGCATCCATCGCCTCAGCAATCCGGGACACAGTATCCACGGGCTCGCTGCCCACGTAGGAGAACAGCAATGCCACGTTGTTCTTCTGCGACAGGGCCTGGTAAATCTCCGAATAGCGCTCATTCTCCGAATTGGCCGGCAGGAACTTGGAAATGTCTTCCTCATAATGCAGCCGGGTGGACAGGAACAGGAAAGTCCCGCACAGGATCACCGCCAGCAAGACGGGAATCCACGGGCGACGCACCCAGGCATCGTATAGTTTCAGGAAAAACTTCACCATCAGCGCGTTCTCCTACTAAACAAACCCCGGAAGAGGCGGCTGGGCCATCCGTACACGAGCGCCGCCAGGCACAGGACGGTATTGAGCAGGCTGATCCGCGCAAAATCCCGGAAAGGACGGAAATGCGAGACGCGCTCTCCTTCCGGTGCGTAATAGACCCGGACCGGGACCTCGACCATCGGAACACCCTTCCAGCACTGGAATACAAGCAGTTCCAATTCCGCTTCATACCGCGGGGTCAGCCAGCGCATCCGGCCGAGCCGGTCCAGCTGGTACAGCCGGTATCCCGTCTGGGTATCGCCCAGCCGGACCCCGGTCTGGACAGCAAACCAAAAGTTGGAAAACCGGTTGGCGAAGGTATTCCCGCCCGGCATGTTTTCCTGCACGAGATTGCGCCGGCCAATCAGCATCGCATCCGGATGCCGGGCGGCAGCCTGCAGGAACAACGGCAGGTCTTCCGGGAAATGCTGGCCGTCCGCATCGAGGGTGATTGCCTTCGAAAAACCGCGCCTGCGGGCCTCCAGGAGCCCTGTACGGAGTGCTGCGCCTTTCCCGCGGTTGCGGTCATGCCGCAACACCGCGAGGGCGTTTTCCCTTACATGCAGGCGATCCGCCTCTGAGAGGTCCGTACTGCCGTCGTCCACGACCAGCACGTCCGGAACAATGGCCCGGACGCGGTCCAGGACACCGCAGAGCGTACCGGCATTGTTGTACACGGGGATGATGACACAGGTATCGGCAAGGGTGTATTCCGCCGCAATGCGTGCATAGGTCTGGGAATCATCGGCGATAACCGCTTTCGCCGTCAGGCTGTCACCCGAAAGGATCACGTCTGCTATCTCCACCCGGACCATTGTCCCATCTCCCGGGAACAAGGGAGAAAGGAACTTGGCGAGGGAAATGCCTTTCAAGGCCAGCGAGCGTCCCCGGGCATGGGAAAGCAGTTCCGTCACCAGCCGGAGTTCACAAGCCCCCGGCGTGATCGGAAATCCCGGGAAATGAGCCTGATACACCTCGCTTTCCGGGCACAGCCGGACCTCGAAGTGAAGCAGGTTCCCTTCTTGCCGGAAGGAAATCAACTCATAGAATTTCCCTGAATGCATAGCTTGCTTTCCATCTGCCATTTATCAATTCAACGGTTCCGTCCTCCGCAACCGCGATCTTCCTGTGTCCCTTCTCCTGGCCGAGTTCGCTTTCCCGGGCGGAAAACAACCGCGTCAGGTCCCGCCGGATACCCCTGCGGACGGGACCAGCCTGCAGGAAAGAGGCCACGGAGAGCAACTTGACCCGGCGTCTGTCCGGACGCAGGGAAAAATCCAGAACCTTGGCCCCGAATTCATTCACAAGGGTCCCCCGGATGGCGTCCCCCATATCCTTCACGACGCAGACGCCCGTCAGGTCCGCCGCCGGAAAAGCGACATGGACGGCATAGGTCGTCTTTCCGCCTTCGGGCGGGCCCATGACCCACCCTTCCGGCGTTGCCGCCAGGAGAAGCCCGCACAGCAGCACGGCCTCAATCGACAGCAAACAGCGCAGGATCCACTTCCCTGTCATAACGGGTATTCTTCAATACAATTTCCGTCCGGTCCCCTCCTTCTTCCAGCAAGTCCACGCGGCAGACATTCCACCCCTTGTCGAAATGAAGGACGACCTTGGAGAAGAATTGCCTCAAATCGCGCCGCTGCGGGACCAGGTATGCTTCTACTTGTCCGTCAGCACTTTCCCATATTTCCGTCCGGAAATCTCCGCTCCCGGAAAGTCCCCGGCCCGTCACGGAGTCCATCATCACGCGGGTAATCGCCGAGAAGACCCGGTTGGATTTCACATCCATGACATTCGCCGCACCATTCCCCTTCAACAGGACCTTCTGGCCATTCATGATGAACACATAGGAATAGGGGCGGAGATACTCCCAGCGGAGTTTTCCGCCGTCCAGATACATTTTCCCTTCCGATACGAGGGATTCCCCCAGCAGCGACATCTGCCGGGTCTGGATGAAATCACTGGACAGATGCTGTACGCCGGCCGAGGCTGCCTCAATTTTTTTCAATATCGCATCAGCTTCAGGGCCAACCCGTTTCGTGGCATTCTGCCCCCAAGCGGCCAGGACAAGGAAAATCCCCAGCAGGACGGTTATACACTTTCTCATCATCGGGCAATCAAAACACAACCTCCCATAATCAGCAACACCCCCAGCCAGCGGCCGATGGAAACATCTTCATGGAAGATCAAGATAGCGGCAAGCATGCCGAAAACATAACTCAGGCTGATCATCGGATAAGCCATGCTGAACGGAAAACGCTTGAGGATGTACATCCACAAAACGGTTCCGGCCGCATAACAGATCCCGCAACCCAGGAACCACCAGTTCACCAGCAGGTGTCCGAAAAAACGCCAGGACCACTCGAAAGACCCCATCTTCTCCAGGGCGAATTTCAAGAGGACCTGGCCGCCCGAAAGCAGCAGGCTCTGGATCAGGGACAAGGATATCAGTCTCCACATGGTTTCTCAAAAACTGCATACGAGGCGAAGGCACCTTCGTAATGATTGATAAACAGAATCTTCCGCAACGCTGCAACTTCCGTTCCGCAGGCCGGTGCCACCGGCAGTTTTCCCTGCGAAAGGCAGGTCGCCGCCGCATAAATCCCCAGTGCCGAAACGGAAAAGAATTCGCCGAACAACTGCTTGTAATCCAGCACAGGAACACCCGCGTACGCTTCGAGGACCGCATTGTACCAGGCATCCACATCCCGGCGTCCGCACCGGCCCGTGAAAATGACATCCGGACGGGCCGCCTTTTCCAGATGCGGAAGGAATTCCGCCGGATCCGCTCCCCGGACAATCCCCATCCCGGTCAATGCACAGAGCGGCTCCCTGTCCGGGCTGTCCGACAAATACAGGGCAGCTGCCCCCTCCGTTACAGGAACCGTCCCTTCGGAAAGGGACGTATGGGCCACGACCTGGTAGGTCTTCGGCGTCGTCTCATCGTGCCCGCCCACAAGAGCGGAATGGATTTTTCCCAGGCGCATTTGGACGAATGCATCCAGCAAGGCGCTCTCAAAGGACAGGCTTCCCTGGGAATAAGTACAGTTATAACCATGATTGCGGGTCTGGATCGCGACCAGGGAACCGACCGTATTGTGGGTGGATTGCATGAATCCAGCCGGAGACAACATTTCCTCGCCACCTGTACACAAGTCCGTCAGGAACTGCTCCGTATGCTCGATACAGCCCAGCCCCGTCCCCGTCATGATGGCCTCCGGGACCGCCCCGTCCAGGGCAGCCTGCGAAGTAACCATCGCCCGCCGGAGAATCGGCCCCATCCGGCGCAGCTGCAGGGCCGAAAGGTAGTCCCGCCATTGCGGATCCCGCGCGCGCAGATAACCTCCTTCCAACGGGACAGGGTGGTCCAGCCAAGAGGAGGAAAGGGGTTCCTGGACAGAAACCTGGGCCGCGCCCAGCACATATATTCTCCTGTCAATCATAGCTTTGAATACAGCAGTGACGAATCGTTCCCCCCGAAAGCAAAGGCATTGCAAAGGACATGGCGGAGCTCCCTCCCGGGCGTCCCGGGCGTAACCGGAATGACGCCGCCCTCGAACGGAGTCGTCCATCCCAGATTCACCGGAAGGAATCCTTTTTCCATAGCCAGCAGACAGATGACAGACTCGATGCTGCCCGAGGCACTGGTCGTATGCCCGGTAAAGGACTTGGTCGAGGACACCGGAGGGAGGTCCTCCCCAAATAACCTGTGCATCGCAGCACTTTCGCTCGCATCGTTATTCGGCGTCCCCGTTCCGTGGGCATTGATGTAACTGATCGCCGAGGGTTCGAGACCGGCCTCCTCCAGGGCTGCTTTCATGGCCCGGAAAGCGCCCTCCCCATCCGGAGATGACGCCGTCTGGTGATAAGCATCGCACGCGTTGCCGCAGCCGGAGAGGACCGCACGGGCCCCTGCTCCCCGCTGCCGGGCAGCCGATTCCCGCTCCAGGACCAGGTAAGCCGCACCTTCGCCGAGGTTCAGCCCCGCACGGGTCGCATCGAACGGGCGGCAAGGCCGTTCATCCAGAATCATCAGCGACCGGAACCCATTGAAATGATAGCGGGTCAGGCTTTCACTTCCTCCCGCCACGACAACGTCGAACAAGCCGGCCCGGATCAGGTTCCTGCCTAGAATGACGGCGTTCGCTGCCGATGAACAGGCAGTCGATACCGTTGTAATCATGCCGAAAGAGCCGGCAAAGGAAGCGGTCAGTTCCGAGCAGGAACGGCAATCATGCAAAGGAATGTCCCCGACCGGACCCGTTCCGGCCAGGTATTCCGGATAATGTTTCTCTGTTACGTCCATGCCCCCGACGGTTGTCCCGGAAACGAAGGCCACCCGCGGCAGCATGTCCCGGCCCAACCCGGCATCCTCCAAGGCCTCCCGGAGTGCGAGAGCGCCCATCAAAGCGGTCCGGGGCACGGTCTTCCCTTCCGGAACGGACAGCATCTCTTTCATCTGCCCGTCAGAAAAAGGAACCTCCCCGCAAGGATAATTCCGATGGACTGTATCCAGGAACCGCACAGGTCCGATCCCCCCCCGGCCGGCGACCAGGCGGCGGCAGACCTCGTCTTTTCCGAGGCCGATCGGGCAAAGGATGCCCGCACCCGTGATCAGGATCCTGTCTTCCATGGGTATCTTATTTCGTCCTGTGGGCGGCGATGTATTCGGCCATGACCCGTACGGATTTGAAGACTTCCTTCCCTTCCGCAGGATTCTTCAGGCGGATGCCGTAATTCTTTTCCATCAACAGGATCAGTTCCAGGGCATCGATGGAATCGAGACCGAGTCCTTCTCCGAACAGCGGGGCGTCCGCGTCGATGTCCTCCGGCGTGAGATCAACGAGATTCAATGCTTCGATAATCTTTCCCTTCAACTGGGCAATCAATTCTTCCATAATCGTATTTATTTATCTTTCAATAATTTCCACATTTGCATAAAAGTCCTCATGTGCCGGACATTCCACCCAGCCGCACAGGGCGGAGCGGGTTTGCGGATCCGTGAATGCCAGCGTGGCGTAAGCGGCCAGCGCAGCGGGATCATATTCCTCCAGGGCATAGTACATGGTTTCCCCATGCCAACCATTGCGGATTGCGATCTCCCCGGTCACGATATTGGGGAGCGTGTAGACAAAGACCGAGGGACTCGGGTAAAAATCATCCGGGTCTGCGATCATCTGCTGGTAGTCCCTGTCATCGCACAGCGAGCCACTGCGGCCGGAGAGTATAACAGCCCGGTCCGAACCGCCCCGATGACGGTCTCCTTCGGCCTCCAGCAACAATTCCGCTGCCAGGAATCCCACTTTCGACAACAGGTCCATCTTGAAAAACTTCGGCCAGTCTCCGACCCGCTGCCGGTAAACCTCCGTCAGCAAAGCCTCCCCGCTTTCCCGGAAGGGAAGAAGCCTGCCATCCAGCACCACGGATGTGGGCGTGATTTCTACCTTGTGTATCGTTCTCATCGCTTCCTGACCGTCAGGGCGGCATTACAGCCCCCGAATCCTGAAATCACTTTGACAAAGGCATTCCCCTTTGCCGGACGTTCTACATTACTGATCTGCAAAGGGTAGGATACGCCGCAAGTATCGTACCCGGCCGTAGGCAGCACCACGCCGGCTTCCAGCGCCCGCATGGACAGAATGCATTCGAGGATGCCGGCAGCCCCCATCGTATGCCCGAAAACGCCTTTGAGCCCCGTGACCGGAACGGCATCCAGCCCGGCACGGTGCAATGCAATCGACTCCATCTCATCGTTGTACGCCGTCGCCGTCCCATGGACATTCACAAACGCCAATTCGCGCCGGTCCACCCCTTGCAGGGCCGCCTCCAGGGCTTGGAAACTGCCCTCTCCGGTCCGCGAAGGCCCGGAAATATGGTTGGCGTCATTGCGGACAGCCCCGCGCACCCATTCCCAGGGAGCCGTCTCGGCCCGGGTCAGGATCACGGTTGCCGCCGCTTCTCCGGGATTGAGCCCGTCACGGGCGGCATCGAACGGACGGCAGGGCGCCTGGGACAAAGCCTTGAAAGACTGGAACCCCGTGATAATAAAACGGGATTGCACATCTGTTCCCGCAACGACTGCATAATCACACCATCCCTCCCGGAGCGCACGCATGCCGGTCAGCAGTGCGCAAACCCCGGAAATACAGGCATTTGAAACGACAATCGGCATCCGCTCGTTGCCGAAATGCCGGGCAATCCTGCGGGCGGAAACCCCCAGGTGCACCCGCTCGGGCGGAAATCCCTCCGCCTGGTCCAGCAGGGAAATGTTTCCTTTTGTCGTGGAGAGGATGAAGAGCACCCGGTCGGAGGCCAGGTCGATATCCGCCCGGGCCGCTGCCGACGAAATCGACAGGATCAGGCGCTTTTCAAAAGTCGTAAAACGCTCTTTCAGGGACAATGCCTCATACAAAGGCCGGAGGGCTTCCTCATCCAGGAGCGAAGCACAGACCGCCTCGGGAACCCCGGGGAAAGCATGGACGCGCATGGCCGTATCCCCCGCGCGCAGGTTCCGGAAAGTCTCCTCCGAAGTCTGCCCGATCGGGGAAAGGATATGGTCTGCGATGGATGTGATGATCATGCCGGTTCCTCCATGGTCCTTTCTGTCGTCGCAATGCCGAGAGAAGCCCGGGCAATGGTCTCTTCCCCGACCCGGATGCAGGCGTCCGCCCTGGACATCGGGCCGACTTCCTGCCCGATTTCCACCGTCGTTTCCAAGCGGGAACCCGCTGCCGCCTTCCCGGTCACCTCCAGTTTCCGCACGGAAACAAGGTATCCGATGGAGACAGGCTCATGCAAGATGTATTTGGAAATGAATCCGATACGGGCGGCACAGGTCTGTGCCATGTTCTCCACCATCCCCTCCGGGGTCAGGCAGCCTTCCCGGTCCAACGGACCGTCCCCGCGTACGACAAAAGATGTGACAATCCGGTCCATGGAAAAGGACAGCATCCCGTCCACAAAGCGGAAAGGTTCTTGCTGCGGCAGGATGGCACCCAAGTCAACCTGCTTCAAATCCATGGTCTTCCAATCCTCTGTCATGATTCCCAAAAATCATAATAATTGAACCACTGGTCCGGATAGCGCCGGAGGGCTTCTTCGATGGAACGGGCATAAGAAGCGGCCATCGTTTCCATCCGCTCCTGACGGGACATCCCGGGAGTGCCGGCATCAACCGGATACAGCAATACCCGGTACCGGTGCGCCGTCTCCTTCAGGACAAAGACGGAAATGACAGGCACTTCCCGGGCAGCTGCCAGGAAAAAAGGCCCTTCCGGAAGCCGGACAGGCGCTCCCAGCAAATTGACCGCCAGTGTTTTCCCATTCGGGGACACGCGGTCGGAAAGGACGGTGACGATTTCTCCGTCGGCCAGGGCGTTGTTCAGGATGAACAGATGCGAAAGGTCATCCTTGATTTCAACCAGCCGGACATTGCTTCCGGCAAGGGCGGTACGGCGGTTCCGGATGATATGTCCGGCTTCCCCGCCGAATGCCAGGGCATTCATGGGCTTGGGCGACGGGAGGGAATAGCCGACAATCTCGTGGTTGCCGATATGGGAGCCGAGCATCATGAACCCTTGCGGCCCGTTCGCCAGGTCATAAAAGAGTTCCGGACGCTCCAGGACCATCTCGAAATGACGCCCGCCGTAAGAGGCGGCCCGGTCAAGGATCACCTGCGCGAACCGGAAATGGTTCCGAACGGTATGCCACGCAGCCTTAAGCGGCGGAAATCCCTGTCTCTGACGGAAATACCGATATATCGCACGACGCGCCTTCCCGCGGAACAGCAGGTAGAACGGAACGACGAAAAAGGCCGCGACGACATAGATGGTACGCAGTCCCAGCACCCGGATAAGACCGACCAGCGCCCTGTGCATCCAAGGCGTTCCGTCCGTCTTCCCGGTCCATTTCCTGTCCGTGCGCGCCGCTTCCACCGACTCAGGCCACTTTGGTTTCAATCAAGTCGTACAGCTGCGAAAGGACAGCGACTCCCTTGATCTCTTCGGCCTTCAGGCGGCATCCGAATACCTTCTCGACCTCCACGACGATATCGACGACGTCCAAACTGTCGATACCGAGATCCTGCTTGATCCGCGCCTCGGGTGCCAAGGCGTTTTCATCGACCTCGAATTCCTCGACGAGGAATTGATTCACTTTCTCTTCAATTTCTTTCCTATCCATGTCTATCAATTATTTCTTGCTGCAAATCAAAATATTATGTCCCTGACCGATTCCATCGACAATCCGGTCGACCTGCAGGCCGGCCTGGTCGATCAACCGTTCGAGGTCCTCGGAGTAATACATCTTGCTGTTGCCGTTGGCCATCGCCGCAAAATACAGGCTGGTCATGGTGATGCAGAAAGCTGCCGGCTCATATTTCTGGCGGTTCCACAGCAACTCCATAATATACAGACGGGTATCCGGCTGCATGATGGCCGCCGCCCGCGACAGGATGCTCACGATTTCCTTTTCCGAGAAGCAGTCCAGGAACTGGCTCATCCAGATGGCGTCATACGGCTTATCCGTCGGGAACTGCGCCTGCGGATCCAGCATGTCCATCCCGATTCCTTCGATCCGGTCCGATCCCGGAACATCCGCCGTCGCCCGGCGCATCAGCGCGATCTGGGCAGGAAGGTCCAGGATCGTGACATGCACCTGCGGATCATACCGGACGCACTGCGTCGCCCATCGCCCGGTATTCCCGCCGACATCCAGCAAATTCCGGATCTTCCGGCTGAATACCAGTTTCAAGGCATCGTCGAAGGAATGGTCGGAATAAAAATGGTCAAATCCGAACCAGCTTTTCTGGGCGGCCGGCGGCAACTGCGACAGTCCTTCATAAATGGTCGCCCAATCCCCGAACAATTTCAGGCCCACGGGTTTACCCTCCTGGAAAGACTCGTCCAGATGGAAGAACCCTTTGTAATTGACATCGTGGTTGAAATCCAGGTTCACGCGGGCCGCATTGTCGGTCAGCAGGAACCAGCCGACCTTGGAGAGGGTGAACCGGTCCGTGGCCGGATCCACCAGTACGGTTCCGATGGTCAGGGCCGCTTCCATCAGGCATTTCACGGCATAGGGCGTCAGGGAACACCGGTCCGTGATTTCCTCCATCGTGAGCCCTTCCGCATTGTCACGCAGCATATCCAGGATCCCATGCTTGACCATGAGACGGGACGCTTCGAAGACAATGGGTCCGAAAGCAATGAACTCCGCTTGGCGCTGGGCTTCGCGGGTCGAGTACACCTCGCGGGTGTAACGTTTTTCCAATTCGGGGAACAGAATCATATGCTTACTTCCCTTGCGGGCAATGGTTTCGTAAATAATCTTCAATCAAGGCGATCCGCTCGTCGAACGGGGCGTCTTCCACGAAAACGGGCACGCGTGAGCGCACCTGATCGTAGATGCACCGCGTCGCGGGGGCCAGGCGGTCGGCGATTCCAAGGCAGTCCGTGGCCTGGGCCAGGGCGATATACTGGATGGCGAAGACCTGGAAGGTATTGTCTATCACACGTTTTGTAAGCAGCGCCGTATTGGTGCCCATACTCACAATGTCCTGATTGTCATTGTTGTTCGGAATGCTGTGGACATAATTGGGCATCGCCAGGGTCTGGCATTCCGCCGTGGTGGAAGTCGCCGTGAACTGGCAGGCCTGCATGCCATAATTCAAACCCAGGGTTCCCATGTTCAGGAACGGAGGCAGGATGCCGTTGATCCGGTCATGGAAAAGGTAGTTCAGCTGCCGTTCAGCGGTCATGGCCAGCCGGACGGTGGCAATCTTGACCTTGTCTTCCTCCAGGGAGATATAATCCCCGTGGAAGTTGCCGCCGTGGTAGACATTGCCGGCTTCCGGATCCACGATCGGGTTGTCACAGGCCGAATTCAGCTCTTCTTCCAGGATGCGGCGCGTCATGGAGAATGTCTCCTGGATCGGACCGAGGATCTGCGGCGTGCAGCGCAGGGAATAATACGGCTGCACTTTGTGGTCGAAGACCTTGTCGGCAGCATGGCCGCCGTCATAGAGTTCGTGTTCCCGCTGCAGGAGACAGCCGCTGCCGGCCGCATATTCCCGCATCTTCCGGGCGATGACCTGTTGCCCTTCATGGCGACGGACCTCGTTGAGTTCCAGAGACATCAGATCATCGAAAGAAGCGGCGATCTCGTTCATCCAAACGGCCGAGAGCACGGCCCATTCCAACAGCAAGTCGGCATAGTGCTGGTTGACGATCGCGATGCCGGTCATGAACGACGTGCCGTTGGAAATGGAAAGTCCCTCCCGGATATGGATCTGGAAAGGTTCCAGTCCGTTCTCCCGCAGGACCTCCCCGGCAGGGCGCCACTCGCCCCGGTAATGGACTTTCCCCTCGCCGATCATGGCAATGGCCATGTGGGCCAGTTGGACGAGGTCACCGCTGGCGCCGACACTGCCGTGCTGCGGCACGAAGGGGATGATTTCCTTTTCAATCATGCCTTCTAGGAGCCGGACCAAGTCGGGATGGACACCGGAGCGTCCCTGCAGGAAGGTGCCCAGGCGCGCAATCATGGCCGCCTTGACATAGAGGTCGGGCAGCGGATCGCCAGCGCCGGTAGAATGGCTCCGGATGATGTTGTATTGCAATTCTTTCAGATGGTCGTCGCCAACCCGCCACTGGGCCATGGGCCCGAAGCCGGTATTGATGCCGTAGATGACTTTCTCACGGGCGAAAGTCTCCAGAAAGCGGTAACATGCTTCCACCTTGTCCAGGGGAAGTTTGTCAAAATCCGGCCGGGCTCCCTTGAAAAGGATTTCATCGACCCGGTCCAATGACAGGCAAAAAGGGTTGTTCATCGTAACATTGTCCTTAAAAAGCTGCCGAGAGGGCTGTTTCTCCCTTCAAACAACTTCCGAAACGACAAAGATACAATAATCTGCCGGATCGGCCAACCCTTTCCCGCCGGAAAGGATTTCCCGGATGCGATGGTATTCCGGAAGAATCCTTGTATATTTGCCTTTAACAATTCCCTGACAATGGCACGTATTTATGTAGCATCCAGCTGGAGAAACGCTTATCAGCCGGAAGTAGTCCGCCAACTCCGCGCGTTTGGACACGAAGTCTATGATTTCCGCAATCCGGTCAAAAACCCGGGCGGATTCCATTGGTCGGATGTCGACGAAAAATGGCAGGAGTGGACCACGACGGAGTATATCTGTCATCTGGACCATCCCATAGCCGAGAAAGGCTTCCAGGCAGATCTGGATGCCATGCGATGGGCCGATGTCTGCGTCCTAGTCCTGCCCTGCGGCAGGTCGGCCCATGCCGAAGCGGGGTGGTTTGCCGGCCGCGGCCTGAAAACCATCGTGTATCTCCCTGAAAAACAAGAGCCGGAACTGATGTACAAACTCTTCGATGCCGTTACTGACTCCATCGAAGGCATCCTGGAAGCACTGTAGGGCGTCGTTCCCCGTCAACTTCTTTTCGAAAAGAGCCGGCTCCAGAAAGAGGGGCGGTCAGGCTGCGGAAGGGTCTGGCCGGGCTCCATTGTCTTGCGCAAAGTCGGAGCGGCATCACTTTTCACGATTTCGCACAGCACCGTCGTTACATTATCATACCAATCCGCCCGCTCGGCAGCGGCCCAAAGCGCTCTTCTGCACCCCGTGAGACTCCCGCGGTTCGAACGGATGATGTCTTCCAGATTCTCGCCCGGCAGCCAGTTTCCGTCCGGACCTTTTGTCCGGCGGTCCCGCAACACACCGCTCAGGCCATCGCTGCAAAGGAGGATGATATCTCCCTGATACACAGGCAGCGTCACACTATCCGGCTGCGCCGCCTTCGAAGGATCTCCCAAGCTGCGCGTTACGATATTCCCGTAAGGATGGGTAAAAGCTTCCTCCGGCGTGATTTTTCCTTCATCGACCAGCTCCTGCACATAGGAATGATCTTTTGAAATCTGCCGGAGCCCTTCCTGCTCCCGGAACAAGTAGGCCCGGCTGTCCCCGCACCAGGTTACGGTCAATTCCCTGCCGCAGAGCCATGCCAGGATCAGCGTGCTCCCCATCCCCTCGCACTCCGGGTTGGCATGCGCGTGTTTCTTGACGGCGACATCCGCATCCACGACTACCTGCTCCAGATACGCTGCCCGCGAGGCCGCATTTTCCAGGATCCGGGACGAGAGATTCCCGCGACGGAAAGCCTTCGTGACGGTTTCAATCGCCAGGGCTGAGGCAACCTCCCCCGCATTCATTCCGCCCATCCCGTCCGCCACGGCCATCAGGCAGCCCGCCGTTCCCAGCGTCGTTACCTGGTCGGCGACAAACTGTCCCTGCACCTCATTATCCAGGTCGGCATCCACGAAAAGGTCATCTTCATTCCCTTTCCGGGGCGCATCTTCGTTCCATTTCCCAGCCGGATCCGTATAGGCAGCCAGCCGGAACTGAATCCCATTTTCGTTCATAATTAACGGATTACAGAAATCGGAACAACCCGGTCCTTCCACTTTCCGCCACCGCGGCCACTCTTCGATCCAAGCCGGTTGGCTCCGGACAAAATTCCGACCACGACGTAGCGCCCGTCCTTCACAGCGAAAACAGGACCGCCGGAATTGCCATGGTCTGTTTCGTTGTTGGACAGCAGGACACAGCCGTCCACATCCAGACCTTCCCGCGCGACCGTCGATTCACTGTAGATCGGAGAAAGATGATTGACATTCTCCGCTCCGACGCCCTTGGGGAACCCCAGGATATCCAGATGGGTCTTCACCGGCATGGCCTTGGAAAAAGCGGCATCCGCCACCAGCGAGCCGGTCTTGTTCGTCTTGATCCAGGCAAAGTCCCGCCAGTCGCATTCCTCGATGAAGGTCAGCGGCATGCTTACCCCCTCATAGGTAACTGTTCCGATAATCTCCCGTTTGAAGTCTCCCATATGGAAAGCCGGCTGGGACAAAGGATACTCCGTGGCAATCCGGTCTCCTTTCGGGGAAACAGCGACAAAACTGCAGACAAACTTCTCCGGGAATTGGCTCAGCATGCCATTGACCAGCTGCTCATCTTCGTCTGACGGATAGGCCATGAACGGATTGACCACATGCTGGGCGGTCACCAGGCGTCCGTCATTCAGCAGGAAAGCGGTACCGCTGCCTCCCCAGACGATGCCTTCCCCGCCACTGGGGCGGATCAGGAATTCGCAGTAATAGGTATCCCGGACCAACTGGGCCATGTCACCGGAAAGGTCTCCCCCGCCGACGGACTTCGCCGCAGCCATCGCCCGGTTCGCCCGGGCATTCGCCGCGGCCACCTGCTTGGACATCTGCTGCAATTTCTGCTCGTAATCCGCTATCTTCTTGTTGTTTTCCGCCAATTCCGCAGCCAGTTCCTCTGCCCGCTGCTGGTTGTCTTTGCTGGTTTGGATTTGCTGGGCGAGTACCTTGCCCTGCTCCTCGAAATCATTCCGCAACGAATAATTCCAGAACAGCAGGCCGCCGATGGAAAGGACCAATACGGCTGCAATGACCGACAGAGCGGTCTTGTACGGACGCAAAGCCTGCTGGCGGAACAAATTCAGCCGGGCCGTCAGGCCGATGCTGCTGACCAGTCCCTGCTTCCCTTCCGGGATGATGAATCCCAGCTTCGGACCGCCCGCGGACAACTGGATCTCGTCCCCGTTCTGGAGATACCACTCCTTTTCTACTTTGTTGCCGTTCAGGAAAGTGGAATTGGTTTTAGACAACTGGACCAATTTCCACCCATCCCCTTCCCGTACGATAGCGGCATGCCGGCGGCTGACCGTTCCGAAGTTTTCGTCGAAGCGGACCTGACAGGCCGGATCGCGGCCCAACTCGATTTCATCGACAATGATTTTCTGGGTCTCGCCCGCTTTATGGTACTGGCTGGAAACCTTGTGGACAAGCGCATAATAGCGCCTTCCTCCACCCCCGAAGACAGACTGGAGTCCGGCTCCGACCGAACCGGACAGGGATCTTTTGTACGTAGGAGTTGCCATATTGAATCGTTATTTAAATTCGAATAAACGAAAAACCGCTGTTACTTGAATGTGACCGGGAGTCTGAACAACTGTCGTTCTCCGTCGTACAGTTCCACGTGGTACACGCCGGGTAGGTAAGCCGTTTTCGAGTCATTGCCCCAGCCGGCCAAAACGACACGATTGCTGTCGAGGCTGAAGTCGCCGGAAGCATCTGCAGAAGACAGGTCAACCTCCTGGGTATAAGTAAATCCCCTCGGGGAGGATTCCCCGCGCATCAATCTGCCTTCCGGTGTGAAAAGTTTGACACCGAACGTATGTTTGTTATAGCGCTTGGTCACTCCTTCAAACGGTTTCAGTTCGAAGCGCATATACAAATAATCCGTCTTGGAAGCCGTCAGGGCACCGCTTCCCCCGGGGCTTTTATCCAGCGGACCTGTCCGTCCGTTCACTTCTGCCCGGTTATAGTGTATTTCCTCTTGCACATCCCCTTCCTCCCGGTAAAAATCGACCGAAGAGACCCACATGATTCCGTTCATCTCTGCCGCTTGGAAATAATAAAGGGAATCCACATCGTTTGAATGACCGTAAACCTTGGCGAAATAGAGCTGCTCTGCCATTTCTTCATCGCTGTCGGAATTCTGGACGCCACGCTGGATGCATTCGAGTGCGAATTCTTCCCGGATTCCAGACAACATCTCGGCGACCTGACGGGAGGCATCCATCTTCACGCCCCGGAGTGCCAGGCTGCTTTCCAACTCCTTGAGTTCCCGCTCCTTCTTCTCCAGCTCCTGCATGTTCAGCACATCATACGAATCAAGCGTACCGGCTGACACCTGCTTTTTGATGTTGCTGACCAAATAGTTGTAGCGCGCCTTGTCCCGCTGGAGTTCCTGCCGGATTATCTTACGGTTCGGATTGGAGAAGATCCCCGCCAAAACGCCGGCCACCCCAATCACAGCCAGCGCTCCCAACACCCACTTGTCCAAAGAAGGTTTTCCGGAAGCCGTCCTGGCCTGCGCCCTCGCCTGCATCATTTCCCAGGCCGTCTTTCCGTTCCGGTTACGGACTTTCGTCAGAAGCAACCAGCCCACCAGGGCAATGGCAGCCAATCCGCCCCATAAAAACAGAATCCTTTCCCATGAAGGATCCCCGGACAGGGCTCCTGCAATCAGCGCACCACCGGTACAACAGAAATAATAGCCCCATTTCTGCTTGCATAACAGCAGAACAGATCCAAGAACCGACAATAGGCTGCCGACTATACTAATCCACGAAAGATTCGGTATCGTTGCCAAGATTGAGAAAGGAATACACAGAACGGCCGCCGCCGTGACCAATCCCGGAAGCGATTCCTTACTCCCGGCCTCAGAACCGGGCTTTTCCGGATCCGGATTCAATGGTTTCCTCTCCAACCGGATCGTCTCCCGCCCGGTCTTTTTTCCCGGTTTCTTTTTAGGATCCGGTTCCGGAGATGCTCCTGAAAGCCTGGCTTTCGCTTTTTGGGCAATTGTCTGGGCCGTCGGCCGGTCCCAGGTCTCTTTCGCCATACACGCTTTCACCAAATCGGCCAACTCCCAGTCTTCCGTATCCAGTTCAGGGACGGCCGCTCCCTTGAGTTGCATGACACCACCTTGGCCGAAAAAAGGCAGATCTCCCGTCACCATTTCATAAATGGTCGCACCGAATGCCCAGATATCCGTTGCCTTGACCGACTCAGGTTTTCCCGAAAACATTTCCGGACCCATGTAGGGCAATGATCCTCCGGAGGATTCTTCCCCTGCGGAGCGAAGCGAATTCCGGCGCAGGGAGGTCCGCATCTTGGTACTGATCCCGAAATCCGTAATCAGGAAAGTGCCGTCTTCTGCAATCAGGACATTGTCCGGCTTGATGTCGTGGTGAACGACATCCTGGCTGTGCAGATAAGCCAGGCCGGAGGCGACATCCCGGATGAACCGCCACAGGGTCCCGGTATCGCACTGCCCGAGCAGCGACAGGGCGGACGAGGGGCAGAAAGGCATCACCAGGAAAGGCCGCCGCTCGCAGATATCGAAATGATAGGCATGCAGCAGATTCGGGTGATTCAAGTTGTAAGCAGTCTTGTACTCTTTCTTGAAATCCTCGATTCCGCGGTCGTCCAGGGCAATATAGACCTTGACGGCCACATCCATGTCCAGTTGCTCGTCACGGGCAAGCCAGACTTCCCCGAAAGAGCCCCGACCCCGTTCCTGCAAAAGCCGGTAACGTCCGGCAAACAAGGTATCTTTTGAAAGTTCCATAGTATATCAATATCCTTCCACTCTCAGTTTAACATCTCCGACCGTAATGATGTCCCCCGGGACAATGGGCATGCCATAGATATCCACTTCGGTGGAATTGACATAAGTCCCGTTCGTTGAGGGTTCCCAGCCGGCGCTGCCCGTCAAGACCACCCATTGGCCGTCCCGGATGAACCAGCTCCCGTCGGCCGCATCCTGTTCCAATGTGCAGTGCCTGCGGGAAACATAGCTGCTGAGTTCTTCCCTGACAGGCAGGTCATTGGGAAATTCCGCGGACTCCCGCCCCATTTTCAGGATCCGCTTTCCGGAGGCAAGCTCCGGCAAACGGTATTCGCGGCCATATTCTTCTCCCTGCATGATCCGCAGCAGCAGGCCCGTCTTGACCTGCAAGTATGCCGCCGAGGAGCGGCCTCTGCCGGCATCATCCCCGAATGGGAGCCGCTTCAGGATATCGTCCACCCGCTGCGTGCGCGAATGGAAATCCGGGACAAGGCACCCTTCGATGACTTCGATCCAGATACCGCTGCGGTCCGCCCGGCGCAAAGATTCCCGGTCCCAGCGTCCCCGCCGGGCATTCTCCAGATAATACGGCAGCGTACTTTCGGTAAGCTGGCCGAACGGCAACGCCCCGACGAGCATTTCATACATCATCACGCCGAAGGAGAAAATATCCGTCGTCGGCAGGACCGTCGCCTGGCCGCCCCTGGGCGGATTCACCTGCTCCGGAGGCATATAGGGATAGGTGCCGAAAATCTGGGACGGCTTCCCGAGCCAGCCCCTTTCCGTCATGCGCTTGTTCTGGTCGCCGGAAATGCCGAAATCCGTCAAGACGGCCGTTCCGTCCCCGCGCAACAGGACATTTTCCGGTTTCAGGTCCCGGTGGACTTTGCCGCAGGCATGCAAATCCCTCAGGCCGCAAAGGACCTGGAAGGCAATCCGGTCCCAATCGGACGACCGGTTCGCCGAATAGCTGCGCATATCGCCCCCCGGACAAAACTCCATCAGGAAGTAGGGATTCCCGGCCACCTCTCCGTACGAATAAGACCGGGCCAGGTAATCACTTTCCACCTGCCCTGTCTCGAATTCCATCGTGAAACGGTCCCGGAGACCCTTGGCGATATCCGGTGTAACTGTCCAGAGTTTCAATAGCTTAAGTGCATAATCGGCACCGGCGCCGTCTACCACATGATAGACGACGCCGAATGTCCCTTCCCCGAGGGAACGCACTACTTTGTATTTCCCACCGATGACATCACCAGGATGAAAATCGCACCGGTCGGCAACGACAAATGGCATAAGTCTCAGCCCTTGAACTCAAAACGACGATTTCCGAGAATAATAATATCTCCGGGCTGCAACTTCATCCGCCGCCCGGCATGGATATAGGTTGTCTGCTGACTGCTTTTGTCTTCCAGGTACCAGGCTCCGTCCTCATACGAGAGCTCGGCCTGTACATTTGACGTAATCGATTGATTGTTCGGATCCGTATTGGACCTGTTCAATGCAATCTGTGCTCCCGAATAGGAAATGGGGGCATGGTCGATCCCCTCTCCCTGCCAGGGGAGCGGCTTCAGCGTGCAGAAAGATCCCTCCTGGGGGGTCGCCCAGGGATTGATCGTTCCGGGACGGGGTTTCTGCACCGGGTCCGCACCTGCCGCCTTGACAGGACTTGTCCCGCAATTCGGGCAGACCTGCATGCCGCGGGCCATGGGATAGCCGCACTTCGGACAGGACTGGACGGAGGCACCGGCCGCTGCTGCAGCCGCGGCTCCGGCCAGATGGACCTGGCCGCCCGGGGAAACGAACGGAGCTTCCGGAAGGGTCCCCTTCATAACGGCCGGTTCAGCCGGTGCCGCCGGTGCGGAAGACGGACGCGGATGAGGCACAGACGGTCCCACCGACGAGGAAAGCGGAGCATGACACTTCTCACAGGTCAGGCTGCCGGGAGCATTCTCCCATCCGCAATTCTTGCATCTCATGGTTTGAAATATTAAGCGATTCCGGAGAAGCCCATGAATGCCATGGCCAGGATGCCGACAGTGATCAGGGCGATCGGAACACCGCGGAACGACTTGGGCACATCGCTCAAAGCCAGGTGCTCACGCAGGCCGGCGAACAGGACCATGGCCAGGCCATAACCCAGCGAGGTTGCAAACGCATACAGGAGCGACTCCCACAGATTCAGCATGTGAGCGGCCTGACCGAAGGTGAACTCCTTGGTAACCACATTGATCGCGACACCCAGAACGGCGCAGTTGGTGGTAATCAGCGGCAGGAAGATGCCCAGGGCCTGATACAGCGACGGGCTGGTCTTCTTGAGCACGATTTCGACCATCTGGACGAGGGCGGCAATCACCAGGATGAACGTAATGGTCTGGAGGAATTCCAGGTCAAGGGGCAGCAGCAAGTACTTGTTCAGCAGGTAGGTCACCAGGGTAGCCAGGGTAATGACAAAACACACGGCCGCCGACATACCCGTTGCCGTGGAAAGCTTGTTGGAGACCCCCAGGAACGGACAGATGCCCAGGAACTGGGCCAGGACGATGTTGTTGACAAAAATCGCCGAAACAATGATCAATAAGATTTCCATATCCGTTCCTCCTTATTTCTTAGCCAGATACTTGTTGAACAGGACCATCAGGTAGCCCAGCACCAGGAAGGCGCCTGGAGCCATCACGAAGGCGAGCATCCCGTCTCCGGGGATGAATTTCCACCCGAACAGCGAGCCGCTGCCCAGGATCTCGCGGACGGCGCCCAGCACAGTCAGCGACAGGGTGAAGCCCAGGCCGACCCCGAGCCCGTCACAGGCAGAGTCCTGGATCCCGTTCTTGGAAGCGAAGGCCTCGGCACGGCCGAGGACAATGCAGTTGACCACAATCAGCGGGATGAAAAGGCCGAGGGTCTTGTAGATATCGGGCGTGAAGGCCTGCATCAGGAACTGGAGCACGGTCACAAATGTCGCAATCACGACAATGTAAACCGGGATATGCACCTTGTCCGGCGTATAGGGAGCCACCGCGGAGATGGCCATGTTCGACAGGACAAGGACGAAAAGGGTTGCCAGGCCCATGCTGAGTCCGTTGATGGCGGAAGTCGTGGTCGCCAGGGTCGGACACATACCCAGCAGAAGGACGAACGTAGGATTGTCCTTCACGAAACCTTTGGTAATCAATTGCAGTTTGGTCATAGTCCGTCCTCCTTATTTTTGAACGCTGGCGCCGGAAGCGGCCGAAACATTCCCTTGAACGGCAGCCAGGGCGTTGCTCACTGCCGCCGCATAGGCGCGGGAAGTGATGGTGGAAGCCGTGATGGCATCTACGTCACCGCCGTCCTTCTTGACTTTCAGGATCTTGTTCTTCGTATCGAAGCCCTTCCACTGGGCCATGAATTTCTCATCGGTATTGCACTTGGCACCCAGTCCGGGCGTCTCGGTATGGGAAAGGACCGACGTATTGTGAACGACACCGTCCGCCGTGATTCCCACCATGACTTCCAGCGGTCCGCCGAAGCCGGAAACAACCGACTTGACGGCATAGGCCACCGGTTTCCCGTCCTTGGCCAGCGTATAATACTCCGACGGAACACCGCCGACCTCGATGGGCTGCGGGCCGGAGAGTTCGCCGCCTTCCGGAAGGACGGCGGAAACAGACTCTTTCAGGATCGCAGCGTTGGTCTGCGCGATCGGATCCTTGGTCACGGCATACACCGCCGCCAGGATGGCCGAGCAGAAGAAACAAGTAATGAACAGGCACAGTGCCATGTTCTTGAGATTCGATTTAACTGCCATGTCAAGCCCTCCCGTATTTTTTCTGGTGGAACCACATGTTCAGAAGCGGAACGGTCGCATTCATGATCAGGATCGCGAAAGACATACCTTCCGGATAAGAACCGAAATAACGGATCATCATGGTAATGAAGCCGATGCCGATACCGAAGATAATCCCGCCCTTGACACTCATCGGGGAAGTGACATAGTCGGTTGCCATGAAGCAGGAACCGAGAATCATACCACCGGTAAGCAGGTTGAAGACCGGGTCGGTGAAACGGTCGGGGGCGCAGAGCCAGAATACCAGCGACACCAGCGCGACAGTCGCCCAGATGGACAGGGTGATGTGCGGCTTGATCACGCGACGGACCAGCAGATAGACAAATCCGGCCAGCAGGGCCAGGGCAGAAATCTCACCGGCCGAACCGCCGATGCTCGAAAACAGCATCTGCCCGTAAGAAAAACCGTGCTGGGACATGATGTCCGACAGGGTCGACCCCTGCAGCAAGCCTTCCTTCACGACACCCAGCGGCGTGGCGCCCGTAACGGCATCCGCACCGAAAAGGCCCTGGGGAGCCTCCCAATGGGTCATGTAGGTCGGGAAAGAGACCAGCAGGAAAACACGGCCGCTGAGCGCGGGGTTGAACACATTCTGGCCCAGTCCGCCGAACGTCATCTTGGCGACGGCGATGGCGAACAAGGCGCCGATGAAGACCACCCACCAGGGCGTGGTCGAAGGCAGGTTCAAGGCCAGCAGGAGGCCGGTCAGCGCGGCTGACCAATCCCCTACGGTACACGGTTTCTTGAGCATGAACCGCGTAATGAGGTATTCGATCCCCACGCAGGAGGCGATACTCACGCCGAGCACGAGCAGTTCCTTCCATCCGTAGAAGACGACGGAAACCACGACGGCCGGCAACAGGGCGATCACCACGTCCCGCATCAGTTTCGCGGTGGACACGTCCGCGTGCACATGCGGAGAGGGTGAAACCAATAGTTTATTCATTGCGATATCGTACTTATTATTATTCTACTTCTGCGCGGCGGCAGCCTTGCGCGCCCTGATAATACCCATCACCTGGGCTTTCGCCTGGCGGATTACATCCAGCAACGGGATGTTCGCCGGGCAGCTGTACAAACAGCAGCCGCATTCAATACAATCCTGGACAGCCTGTTTTTCAAGTTCTTCCGTCATGCCATTGCGGGCGAGCCGGTTGAGCAGGAAAGGTTCCAGGCCCATCGGGCAGGCATCCGCGCACTTGCCGCACCGGATGCAGTTGCTCTCGGGTTTGCGGGCCGTCTGGGCAGCCGTCAGGAACAGCAGGGCGGAAGTTCCCTTGAGGGTGGCCGCCTCGAGGTTGGAGACAGCCTTGCCCATCATCGGGCCGCCGCTGATCACTTTCACGGCATCCTGCGGGAATCCGCCGAGATAATCGATGATGTAATTCAGCGGAGTGCCTACGCGGACCAGCAGATTGGCCTGCTTGGGGAAGCACTCACCCGTCACCGTCACCGAATTGTCTACGATCGGTTTGTTCTTCTGCACCGCATCATACACGGCCAGGGCGGTGGCTACATTCTGCACGACCGCACCGACGTCGATCGGAAGGCCGCCGGAAGCCACCTGACGGTGCATCACCGCATCAATCAACTGCTTCTCACCTCCTTCCGGATATTTCTTCATCAGGCTCATCACGCTGATGCCGGCAAACTTGGAGGATACTTTGCGCATCTCCTGCAGGACTTTTTCAATATGGGCGATGGCCTCGGGCTTGTTGTCCTCGATGCCGATCGTCGCCTTGTCCACGCCCAGCACCTGTTTGATGATGGCCGTTCCGATCACGACCTGCTCGCCTTTCTCCAACAACGTACGGTAGTCGGATGTCAGATAGGGTTCGCACTCGCAACCATTGATAATCAGCATTTCGCATTTCTTTCCGGGAGGCGGGCTCAGCTTGACGTGAGTCGGGAAAGTCGCGCCGCCCAAACCCACGACGCCGCCCAGGCGGATCTTTTCAAGGATTTCCTTGTTGTCATCGGAGAACTCCGTGACCAGGGTGTCGGAGGTATCGATTCCTTCCATCCACTCGTCCCCTTCCACGGCAATCTCGATGCAAGTCTGCATGTTACCGGCGAGATCCTTGCGGGGACCGATGGACTTCACCGTGCCGGACACGGAAGAATGGATATAGGCGGAAACGAAGCCGCCGGGCTCTGCAACCGGCTGACCGACCTTGACATGATCACCGACCGCGACGATCGGTTTGGCCGGGGCACCGATATGCTGCGCCACCGAAATATAAACGACAGGAGGGGTCGGAAGCACCTGGATCGCGCATTCACGCGAAATCTTGTTGTCAGCGGGATGAACACCGCCGATAGAGAATGTACGTTTCATCAGCTATTCCTCCTTTTTCTCAGGTTCTACGGGCGTCTGGGCAGCTTTGGGAGCTTCCTGGGCGGCCTTGGCCGCTGCTGCGGCAGCTGCTGCAGCTTCTTTCGCCTTGCGGTTGCGCTCGGCGATCCGGCTCTTGACCGCGTCCTTGTCCAACGGCTTGGGGAAATTCACCCCGTGGATCGCACCGGTCGGACACATGGCCTCGCATTCCCGGCAAAGCTTACACTTGGCAAAATCGATGTACGCCACGTTGTTCTCCAGGACGATCGCGTCGTGCGTACAAGTCTTGGCGCAGATGCCGCACCCGATACAGGCAGCACTGCAGGCCTTTTTCGCAGCAGGCCCTTTGTCCTTGTTGACGCAGCTCACGTACATGCGCATGCCACGCGGCCCCTTGTTCCGAAGTTCGATAATGGCCTTGGGGCATGCCTTCACGCAGGCGCCGCAAGCCGTACATTTCGCCTCGTCGACTACCGGGAGCCCCGTGACAGGGTCCATGGACAGGGCGCCGAACTGGCAGGCTGCCACACAGTCGCCGCATCCCAGGCACCCGAACGCACAACCGGTATCCCCGCTGTACAGGGCAGCCTTGACCCGGCAGGACGCATATCCGTCATAGTCATTGGTTTTCGGGCGGTTCTCACAAGTGCCGTTGCAACGGACAACTGCTACCATCGGCGCTTTTTCCTTGACTTCATAGCCCAGGATGGCCGCCACTTTCTTCATCACATCATTGCCGCCAACCGGACAAAACTGATTGTCCAGGTTCGGTGCCTTCACAGCAGCGTCCGCGAAAGCACGGCAACCCGCGAATCCGCAACCGCCGCAGTTGGCACCCGGCATTACTTTCTCGACTTCGTCGATCCGCGGATCCTCCTCGACCTTGAACTGTTCGGCCACGAAATAGAGGACGACAGCCAAGAGGAGTCCCAGCAAGGCGACGATGGCGATAATCCAGATAATTGTTGATTGCATTTATAGAAACAGTTTGAGTTTTATTCTTTTATGTGGAACGCATATTCCCCGGAAATCCGGTCACGGAAAAGATAGAGGATTCCGTAATACAACAGCGTTCCGCCCAGGGCAATCCCTCCGGCGGCAAGTTCCCCCATCCCCGCAAAAGACAAAGATACTGCTAAAATCAATAATATGAAAAGCGGAATCACATAAGAAATGAAGACGGCTTTCAGGCCCAGGGTCTGGGCCAGCACCACGTCGACGACATCCCCGACAGCATGGCCCCTGGCCTCGCCTGTCGGGACTTCAATCTGCTTGCGGACCGCATCGGCCGCACCGCAGAGCCCGGCGGCGTGGCAAGAGGAACAGGCCGAAGCAGAAATAATCTCAACGGTCGTCACCGTCGGAGTCATCGACACGATTTTTCCGGTATGCGCAATCTCAGAAGAAGCCATGTCATTCATTGACAAGAGATTGCATCGGATACTTCAACCCTTCCCGACTCTCCAGGTAGCCCGAGACGACACCGAACTTGATCGGCATCTCGAACAGGACAGGAATCCGGTTCCCGTCATCCGTCAGCCACATGTGCATGTCCGTCCCATCATTGAACTGCTCGTTCTCAACCAGTTGAACGGCGAATTTCAGGGTACGGACCTTTCCGATATTCTTCACATTGCGGACTTCGCGCCCCTTGTAGACCAGATAGATATTGTCCACGTCATCGTCCAGGGCGAAAGAAAGGTTGTATTTATGGCCCACCTGCAAGCGTCCCACGTCCACATTCCGGGCGAGGAACAGCAGGGACAGGAAATCGAAAGTGCAGTCATTCAGCGGAAGATTGAGGCTCCGCTGCCCCTTGGTCTTGCTGTCCAGGGAAGCCGCGATGTGCATGTCGCCCCCATGGCGGATGTAACGGTATTCGTCCCTGGCATAATAACCGCCCTCTTTGGTGTCGCGGGTAAAGCGCAGCGGGACAAGCCCGTCCATGGTCAGCCACGTACGGAAATCCTCCCGCACCTTGAAGAACGGGTCATAAAACTTGGCCGTGCGGCCATAAATCCGGCAACGGAACACGTCCTTCCCGGACATGCGCGTAGAATCGACAGTCACATAGCCTTTTGCGACATCCGAATTGATGACGCCCCATTTGTAGTGGACGACATATGTCAGGGATTCTCCGGTACCGAACGGGACATCCGCCTTGGACACGCTGCGCAACGGCAGGCATGTGACCGGCGCGGCCGACTCACTGGCGGGGATCCTTCCCCCTGCCAGCAACAGCAAAAGTATGAGAGCTAGTCTTTTCATTACTGGAAACTACCGGAAGGGAAACCGCCGTCCATATAGCCGGCATCCGGGAAAGGAGAATAATCGTCATTCATGGCGGACCCGCGGTAACTGCCGTCGGCGGGAACATCCATGTTTCCGATCAGGGTATCGTCTTCCTCGACAAAACGGACAATGTCGCTCTTGAAACGCATCCGGATCTCCGCCGTGGAGCCATTCCGGTGCTTTGCGATGATGATTTCCGTCTTTTCACGGTCCTCCAGGTTCTCGGAAAGACCGATATAATCGGGACGGTGCACGAAAATGACCATGTCCGCATCCTGCTCGATGGAACCGGATTCACGCAAGTCGTTCAGCTGGGGCTTGCCGTTGCTGCTCTGCCGCTGGACGGACTGCCGGGACAACTGGGACAGCGCGATGATCGGAATATCCATCTCCTTGGCCGTTGCCTTGAGGGTACGGGAAATCGCCGCGACCTCCTGCTCCCGCATGCCGCGAAGCTCCGAAGGACCCTGCATCAGCTGAAGGTAATCGACGATGACCAGCCGGACCCCCTTGCTCTTGACCAGCCGCTTGACTTTGGAGCGGAATTCCATGATCGGAAGACTCGGCGTATCATCCACATATATCGGGGCTTTGGAGAGCCGTGACAAGCGTTCTTCCAAGATATTCCACTCGTTGTCGGCCAGTTTCGTCCCGCCCTTGATCTTGTCCGCACTGAACTCGGACTCGGAAGTCATCAGACGCTTGGCCAGCTGGATGGCCGGCATTTCCAAGGAGAAAATGGCAACGGGCATCTGGTGGTCCACCGCCGCGTTGCGCGCGATGTTGAGCGCGAATGCCGTTTTACCGACAGAAGGGCGCGCCGCCAGGATAATCAGGTCGGACCGCTGCCACCCCATCGTGATATTGTCAATGGAAGGATAACCGGAGGGGACCCCGCTGTAGCCGGTCTGGGTCTGCTGGCGCTCAATGTCATCCATGGCCGACCGGATCACGGACCCGATTTCCTGCACATCCTTCTTGACATTGTTCTGGATGGCGGCGAAAACCTTTGTCTGGGAGACGTCGATCAGGTCATCCACACCGACGGAATCGTCATACGATTGCTTCAGGATTTCATGGGCGGCCGAAATCAGTTCCCGGCGGATGCATTCCTGCTTCAGGATCTTGATGTAATACTCGACCTGGGCGGCCGCACCGATTTTCTGCGAAAGGCTGGCCAGGGTCACCGGCCCGCCGACCGCTTCGAGATTGCCCTGGGCAGTCAATTTTTGGGAAACAGAAAGAAGATCCAGCGCCACATGCTCATTGACCAGTGCAATCATGGCCTCGAAGATCATGCGGTGCTTCGGATCATAGAAACACGACGGTGTCAGCTCATCCATCACCTCGTCCACACAGGCGGGCTCGATCAGCAGTGCACCCAGGACAGCCTCCTCGAAATCAAGAGCCTGAGGTGGTTTGTTCCCCATCTCAAGCCCCAATGTGTCAAGATTGACTGCCTGCTCTTTCTTTCTGGTTCTTTTCTGCTCAGGCATAATCCGTTACGGAACTATTCGAAATCCGGATTCACAATAATCCTGCCGCAATGCTCACAGATAATCAGCTTCTTGTTGGAAGCGATATCCACCAGGCGCTGCGGGATAATGGTATTGAAACATCCGCCGCACGCATCGCCGCCGTAGACGGTGACAACAGCCAGATGATTGTGCACGCTGCCGCGGATGCGCTCATACGCACTCATCGTACGGGCATCGATGCGGGCTGCACAAGCCTCGCGCTCTGCGCGGAGTTTCTCTTCCTCCTTGGCCGTCGCATCCACGATACCGGCAAGCTCTTCCTTCTTGGCCTTGAGGTCCTCGCCGCGGATCGCCATGTTTTCCTTGATCTCCTCAAGGTTGGCCTTGTGCTCGGCAATCTGGACCTTCGAGTCACCAATCACCTTCTCCGCAATCTGGCGGAGCAGTTCCTGGTTCTCAATTTCCTTGTTGATCGAGTCGAACTCCCGGCTGTTGGCAATGTTCTCCAGCTGTTTCTGGTAAGCGGCAATCTGGGTGTCGCACTCGATGATATTCTGCTTGTTGTCGGCGATGGAACGGTTGAAACCATCGATCATGGCCGTCACCTGGGCCGCCTTCGACTTCATGAGGGCAATCTCATCCTCGAGCGCCTGCACCTCGGAAGGGAGTTCGCCGCGGAGTTGGATGATCTTGTCAATGGCCGTATCCGCCTGCTGGAGCGCATACAGGGTCTTGAGCTTTTCTTCTACGCTCAGGTCTGAATCCGCGAAGTTCTTCTGGATGGATACGAAGGTCTCCCGCTGGTCGATCGGGGTTTCGACTTTCTTGATTTTCTTTGCCATACTTAATAATAAAATATCGGGTTGCTGCTATGTAAATTGTCACTGATGCGAACTGCAAAGTTAGGAAATTTTTTCCTTAACAATGAAAATAATATGTCAACTATGTCCACTTCGCTCTCGAAATGGCCGATGTCCATGACCATGAAGCCGTCAGGGGTAAAGAAATTGTGATACGATATATCCGCGCTGACATACAGCTGGGCGCCCGCCGCACGGGCCGCGCCGATCAGCGATCCGCCGCTGCCGCCGCACAAGGCGACCGTCTCCACGGCAGTGGAAACCGGCCGGGAAACGCGCAAGGCCTGCAAGGAAAACCGTTCCTTGACAAAACGGATGACCTCCTGCGCGGACATCGGCTGCGGCAACTGGCCGACCACCCCGAGCCCGACGCCGTCCTGCCCGTCCAGAACCCGGACACCGGTCAGGGACAGGCGGGAAGCCATGGCCCAGCTGACACCTTCCCTGACCTTGTCCGCATTGGTATGCGCGGCATAAATGCTGACACCGGCGCGCACCGCTTTCATCACGGCCAGGCCGACGGGATCATCCGGGGAAATCTTCTTCAGCCCCTTGAAAATCAGTGGGTGATGCGTTACGATCATGTCCATCCCCTTCCCGACAGCCTCGTCCACCAGCTCGGGCGTGCAGTCCAGCGCCAGCAACACCCCGTGGACGGGGTCCCCGGGCGAACCGACCGCAAGTCCGCTGTTGTCCCAATCCTCCTGGACAGCCAAGGGGGCAAAGGCCTCAATCGCCTTTGCAATATCCTGTACTGTAACCTGTTCCATTTTTAACGCGCTTTCATCATGTCGGAACGGATCTCACCGAGCTGGGCCCGGATCGCCTTGAGGGAATCCAGGACCTTGACCCGGGCCTCCACCTTCTGCCGGTCCGCCGCGATTTTCCGGGCAGCCCCTTCCAGGGTCATCCCATTCTCCTTGATCAGGAGGTGGAGCTGCTTGAGGAATTCGATGTCCCCGGCCGTATACATCCGGTTCCCCTTGGCATTGCGGCCAGGCTTAAGATACTTGCTGAACGAATTGGACCAGAAACGGACAAGCGATGTACTCTCGCCCAGGATTTCAGCCACTTCTCCGATGGTGTAATACAGTTTCTCCATATATCTAATCAAGTGATTGTCCAGTACTTATAGACATGTATATCATATCGGCATACGCCTGCGGCGACAACGATGCGAACAAATAGGCCGTCGGATCGGCAGGCTGCCCGTCATGCAGGACCTCGTAATGCAGGTGCGGCGCGAAAGAGTTGCCGGAGATCCCCACCTTGGCGATCTGTTTTCCGGCCGGAACCCGCTGCCCTTTCATCACGACAATATCAGAAAGATGGGCATACCGGGTCACATACCCGTTCCCGTGGTCGATTTCCACTACATTGCCCAGCCCTTTTCCGTCCCGGATGACATCCCGCACCGTCCCGGCTGCGCTTGCATAGACCTTTTCCCCCTGCGGGGCAATGATGTCCAATCCGTCATGCCGGGTCATGACCTTGTAGAACGGATTGAGTTTCTCGCCCGTTCCCGCCCCGATCCGGGCATAGGTGATCCCCTCGAGCGGGGCCCGCATCGGCGGAAGTTTCCCACGGGAGGCAGACAATGCTGCAAAGGTCCTCAGGAAATTTTCTTCCGTCCGGGATGCTTCCCGGGAAAGGGATTCCGCCTTCTGCCAGGTATATTCCACCAGGTCCTTGTCCGGAATGGAGTCACTCCCGAACACCATGTCGAAGGAACTGGAAGGGTTCACCATCGGGGCACCCGCATGGAAAATCTGCTCGTAAATCTCATCGTCCCGGCGGGAGAGGTCTTCCACGACATCCCCGACCAGGGATGCCCTGCGCCGCATTTCCGGATACATCTGTTCGAACAGGCGGTTCTCGCGCCGCAGTTGTTTCTCGGTATCCGTACTGAAAAAAGCGGCGAACACCAAGTAAATGACCACCGCCATCGAAACCGAAACGGAAAACCAGGCCACCGCCTTCTTGACGAAGGACCAGATGGAACGTGTCACCTTCCGGAACCGGAAACTTTCCTTGTCGAACTCATATTGTCCACCCATGGCCACGTCCTCCTATCTGCCACGGCGATGGCCCGTCATCCGATGCGAAGAGGCCCCCGCCGTCTTTTCGACAAGCGACGCGTATTCTTCCTTGGGCATGTCCAGATTGAAATAATTGGCCGGATTGACGTAATCCCCCTTGTACATGACTTCGTAATGGAGATGCGGCCCGGTTGTCCGGCCCGAATTGCCGGTGTCCCCGATGCGTTCGCCCCGCTGGACTTTCATGCCTTCCACTACATATATATCGCGCATGTGCGCGTAACGGGTCTTGTAGCCGAATCCATGGTCGATGACGACCGAGTTGCCGTATCCGAACAATTCGAACGAAACGGACTCGACCGTCCCGCTCCCGGTCGCGTAAACCGGGTTGCCGGGATCGCAGGCAAAATCAAACCCCGTGTGGAGCTTGGATATACCCGTGATGGGGTCCGAACGATATCCGAACGGACTGGTAAGACGGTATTTCGTCGGATCGGTCAGCATGGGCGGAATCGCCGGGATGCAGGAAGCCATATCGCCCGCGCGCTGCGCCATGGCCGAAATGTCGTCGAAGGACTTGCTCTGTACATAAGCCTTCTTCGTCAGGACGTCCATGCGGAGCGCCGTGCGGCCGAGCAGGGAATTCGCACCGACCCCGTCCAGGTAGGCATAGCGGTTCACGCCACCGAAACCGGCATTGCGCACTTCCGGGGCGATCTCGCTCATACCGAAGATGTTCCGGTAAATATCGTTATCCCGCATCTGCAGGCCTTCCAGGGTCGATTCATAAGAATCCATCTGCATGAGCATCAACTCGTAGCGAGAGCTCCAGCGGGCGTTTTCCTTGCGCAGGAGGGCGGTTTTGGGAAGTTCCAGGCCGAGTACGGACGTGTAAATCCACAGGTACAGCACCGCGAGTCCGGCGGAAAGCACGATCAGTGACAGTGTCCGCAGGATACGCGATTTCGCGGAGACCCGCTCAATTTCATAGAGCAGGGTCTCCGGGTTCAACCTGTACTTTTTAAAACCCGACATAGCGCAAATATAGTCTTTTTTGCGAAAAATATTATAATTTTGCGGTTTCTCCCGGACACGGCGGGGGAATTGACTGTAAATTCCGTGCCAACGACAACGCAAGTCTATCGAGATTAGTTAGAATATGATGACATCCAACGAAATACGGCAGAAGTTCCTGGACTTCTTCGCCTCCAAAGGCCACACAGTGGTCCCCTCCGCCCCCATGGTGATCAAGAACGACCCTACCCTGATGTTCACCAATGCCGGCATGAACCAGTTCAAAGACATTTTCCTCGGCAATGCGACCCCCGCTTTCCACCGGGCCACAGACTCGCAGAAGTGCCTCAGGGTCAGCGGAAAACATAACGACCTCGAAGCCGTCGGACACGACGGCCGGCACCATACCATGTTCGAGATGCTCGGCAACTGGAGCTTCGGGGACTATTTCAAGAAAGAAGCCATCGACTGGGCATGGGAGCTGCTGACGGAAGTCTACAAGATTGACAAATCGAAGCTGTACGCCACCGTCTTCGAGGGCTCCGAAGAGGACGGGACCACCCTGGACGAGGAAGCACGCCAGGCCTGGCTCACCCACATGAGCCCCGACCATGTCCTGCTGGGCAACAAACATGACAATTTCTGGGAAATGGGCGACACGGGCCCCTGCGGACCCTGCAGCGAAATCCACATCGACCTCCGTACGGACGAGGAAATCGCCGCCGTTCCCGGGGCTTCCCTGGTGAATACCGACAACGACCAGGTCATTGAAATCTGGAACCTGGTCTTCATGCAGTACAACCGCAAGGCGGACGGCCACCTGGAGTCCCTTCCGGCCAAGAACATCGATACGGGCATGGGCTTCGAACGCCTTTGCATGGTGCTCCAGGGCAAGACCAGCAACTATGACACGGACGTCTTCAGCGGCCTGATTTCCCGCCTGGAAGAGCTCTCCGGCCACAAGTACCGCCAGGAGAATGCAGACGTGGACGTCGCCATGCGCGTGTGCGCCGACCATATCCGCGCCATCGCTTTCTCCATTGCTGACGGCCAGCTTCCGTCCAATGTCAAGGCCGGGTACGTAATCCGCCGTATCCTCCGCCGCGCCGTCCGGTATGGCTATACCTTCCTCGGCTTCAACGAGCCGTTCCTGTGCAACCTGGTCGGCCGGCTGTGCGAGGACATGGGCGGAGCCTATCCCGGCATCGTTGCCCAGCGGAAACTCATCGAAAGCGTCATCCGCGAGGAGGAACTGGCATTCCTCCGCACCCTGGACCGCGGCATGAAGATGATGGACGATTACCTGAAGAAATCCGCCGCGACCAAAGTCATCGCCGGAACGGACGCCTTCGTCCTCTACGATACCTTCGGATTCCCCGTCGACCTAACGGAACTGATTGCCACGGAGAATGGCTATACCGTTGATTTTGAAGGATTCAACGTAGAATTGCAGAAGCAGAAAGAACGTGCCCGCAATGCCACCGCCAATGAGTTCGGCGACTGGGAAGAATTCCATGAGGGCGAAGATCCCGTCTTCACGGGCTATGACACGCTCTCCGAGGACGGCGCCCGCCTCCTGAAGCAACGCACGGTCAAGCAGAAGAACAAGACCTACTTCCAACTCGTCTTCGACAAGACACCGTTCTACGCCGAGATGGGCGGACAGGTCGGAGATACCGGCTTCATCACCGGGGAAGACGGCGAAAAGATCGCCATCCTGAATACTGTCAAGGAAAACAACCTGACCATCCACCTGGCCGAGAAACTGCCCGAAAACGGGGCCGGCCTGTTCCATCTGGAAGTGGATGCGGCCCGCAGGAACCGGATTGCCGGCAACCACAGCGCGACCCACCTGCTGCACCAGGCGCTCCGCGAGATCCTGGGCACACATGTCGAACAGAAAGGTTCCTTCGTGGGACCGGACTATTTCCGTTTCGACTTCTCCCATTTCTCGAAGATGTCCGACGAGGAAATCCGCGCCGTCGAAGACCGTGTCAACAACTTGATCCGCAAAGATTTCCCGCTTGACGAAAAACGCGATGCCACCATGGAGGAAGCCCGCGGGATGGGTGCCATGGCCCTCTTCGGAGAGAAATACGGGGACCGGGTGCGTGTCGTCCGCTTCGGCGATTCCATCGAGCTCTGCGGCGGCACCCATGCCGAATCCACGGGACACATCGGACTCTTCAAGATCCTGTCCGAGAGCGCCGTCGCCGCCGGTATCCGGCGGATTGAGGCCGTCACCGGGCCCGGCGCAGAATTGTATGTCCACAACCTCGAAGACGTCCTGCGTACCGCCAGGAGTTTCTTCAACAACGTGCCGGACCTGACCGGTGCCATCAAGAAGCTCGTCGATGACAATGCCGACTTCAAGAAAAAACTGGAAGAAGCCGCGCAGGAAAAAGCGGCCCAGCTGGCGAAGGCTGTGGAAGAAAAGGCGGAAATGATCGGCGGAATCCGGGTCGCCCGTTTCGACAGCCCGGTTGAACCGGCCATCGCCCGGAATATGGCACTGCTCTTGCAGAAAAAAGCTGAAAACCTTGTCGTTGCCGGCGCTTTCGCTTTCGACGACAAGCCCAACCTGCTGCTGATGTATTCGGAAGACCTCGTTGCCAAGGGGAAGAATGCGGGCAAGGACATCCGCGAAGCCGCCAAATGCATCAAAGGCGGTGGCGGCGGCCAGAATGCCCTCGCCACGGCCGGCGGCAAAGATATCTCCGGACTGGGTGCAGCCCTGAAAAAAATGATTGAAATCGCGACAACCCTGTAGAAGCCGTTGAAAAAGCTCGACCAGTTCATACTCAAATCGTTCATAGGACCGTTTTTCGCCTTCCTAGTGGTCGTCGTGTTCATCCTGATGATGCAATTCCTGTGGTTGTACATCGATGAACTTGTCGGCAAAGGTTTGAGTCTCAGCGTCATCCTGGAGTTCCTCGCATGGGGTAGCGCGACTTTGCTCCCGCTGTCCCTGCCGCTGGCAACCCTGCTGGCCTCCGTGATGACCATCGGATCGATGGCCGAGAACAACGAGCTGATCGCCATGAAATCGGCCGGCCTGTCCCTGAGCCGGATCATCCTGCCGCTGATGATCAGTTCCGTCTTCATCAGCATCGGCGCTTTCTTCGCGGCCAACAACCTGGTCCCGGTGGCCTACGAAAAGATCTACACGCTGCGGGACGACATCGGCCGGACCAAGGCGGAAATCAATATCCCGACCGGCACGTTCTACGACGGCATTGAAGGATATATCCTGCGGATCGAGGGCAAGAACGAGGATACCGGCATGATGGAGGGGGTCATGGTGTACGACCATACCGCTTACAAAGGCAACATCAGTGTCACCGTCGCCGATTCCGCCTCGATGAAGATGTCCCAGTCGAAAGACTACCTGACTTTCATCCTTTACAACGGCATCAACTACCAGGAAACCAACGAGATGAAGTACCGGGACACGACGCTTCAGCTCCAGAAGATCCGTTTCAGCCGGCAGGAAATGATCATCCCGCTGACCAACTATGCTTTCCAGAAATCGGACGAATCCCGATTCGGGAACCAGGTCAACGCCATGAAAGTCAGCCAACTCCGCACCACGCGCGATTCCATGCAGGTGTACAACGACTCCATCCGGAACGAGCGGATCTACGAAATGACCTCCGCCCGGTACCTGCGTTATCTGAAACAACTGGACACCGCCAGGAAATACACGTCCCTGACCCCGATGGAACTGGACATGAACTGGTCCAGCATCGCGGAAGAGAAAACCGCCACGGATATCGCGGTCGCCTCCGCGACGGAAATGCAGTCCACCATCGCCACCTATTCCGCGGAATCCTTCCAGGATGTCAGCTACTTGCGAAAAGCCAAGGTAGCCCTCCTGCAGAAATTCGCCCAGGCGCTGGCCTGCCTGATCATGTTCTTCCTCGGCGCCCCGCTGGGGGCCTTTATCCGGAAGGGCGGACTCGGCGCCGCCGCCATCATCGCGGTGCTGTTCTTCGTCCTGTACTGGGTCATTGACATTACCGGAACGAAACTGGCCCGGGACGGTGCGGTCTCCGCGGCCGCCGGCGTCTTCATTTCGACCGTCATCCTCCTGCCGCTGGGCCTATACCTGACCTCCCGCGCGGTCAAGGATGCCACCCTTTTCAATACGGACAACTTCAAGACCTGGAGCAGGAAGATTAAGACCAAGATCATGAGCCTATTCAAGAAACCCCGGATTGTATACATGGGCACGCCGGAATTCGCCGTCGCCCCGCTGGATGCCCTGGTGGGTGCCGGCTACAAGATTGCCGGCGTCGTCACGGTCCCGGACAAACCCAGCGGCCGCGGCCTCAAGATGAATGAAAGCGCCGTCAAGAAATATGCTGCGGAAAAGGGCCTGCCCATCCTGCAGCCGGTCAAGCTCAAGGATCCGGACTTCCTGGCCCAATTGGCCGCCCTGAAAGCAGACCTGTTCGTCGTCGTCGGCTTCCGGATGCTGCCGCAGGAGGTCTGGTCCATGCCGCCGCTCGGCACCATCAACCTGCATGCCGCCCTGCTGCCCCAGTACCGCGGCGCCGCCCCGATCAACTGGGCTGTCATCAACGGGGAACGGATCTCGGGTGTGACAACCTTCATGATTGACAAACAGATCGATACCGGCGGCATCATCCTGCGCCAGGAATGCCGGATTGCCGATACGGACACGGCCGGCGACCTGCATGACGCCCTGATGCCCCTCGGCGCCGAACTGGTGCTCCAGACCGTCCAGGGACTGATTGAACACAGTGTCGAGACCCGGGTCCAGCGCAGTTTCATCCAAGGGTCCGAAGTGCTCAAACCGGCGCCCAAACTCACCCGGGAGCTCTGCCACATCGACTGGCGGGATTCCACCCGCAACATCTGCAACCTGATCCGCGGCCTGAGCCCGTATCCGGGCGCTTTCACGGAACTGTACAAAGAGGAAGAGGCCCCCGTCCAGCTGAAAATCTTCCGCGCGGAACCCATGCCGGATGCCGCGCCGGCCCAGCCCGGGACCATCCTCTCCGACGGGAAGACTTACCTGGCCGTCGCCACCCTTGACGGTGCAGTCCGCATCACGGACCTCCAGCTGTCGGGCAAGAAACGGATAGAAACCGGCGCCTTCCTGCTCGGCTTCCGCGATCCCGCCTCGTACAAGACGACCCAGGGTACCTCGGCGGACGAAATCGCCAAAACCAGAAACACGTAGCATTCATGGGGAAAAGTGCCGCCATCCTCTGCAACGGAATGTTTCCCTCCCGGGAATATCCGCGGTATCTGTTGAACACGGCGGATTATATCCTTTGCTGTGACGGCGCCCTGCGCACCTACCTGCGGATGATGCCGGCCGTTTTCGGGCGCACGAGACTGCCGGATGCCGTCATCGGCGACATGGACTCCCTCTCCCCCTACCTGCAGAAAAAATATGCCCCGCTCCTGGTCCGGATCGAAGAACAGGACGACAATGACCAGACCAAGGCATTCCGCTACATCCTGGACCATTACCGCGACGGACTCGAAACCATCCACATCCTGGGATCCACCGGGAAAAGGGCTGACCACACCATCGGCAACCTGTCCCTGCTGATGGAATATGCCCGGACTTTCAATCTGGAAGGCATCGCAGTGGACGCCGTTTCGGACTACGGGACGGCTTTCGCCATCACGGACAGCCGTTCTTTCTTTGTGGGCGAAGGTCGGTCCATCTCTATTTTCACACCAGACAATTCATTGGAAATCAAATCAGAAGGTCTTGTCTGGCAGACGGATGGCGTGCACTTTGACAACTGGTGGAAGGCGACCCTCAACCGGGCTTCCCAAGACAAGGTGACCCTGACATTCAGCCATCCTTCCATCGCGCTGGTCTTTCTGGACTGATTTCTTTTCAGATCATCACCCATATCTGCCGATTTTTCCGTATATTGCAATAATTTGAATATCCACAACAATTTGAAGGATCCTATGTTAAAGAAGCTACGTATCGCTCTGGCAGCCATTTTCTTCATCGGCATCACCCTGCTGCTCACGGGATTGCTTCCCGGATGGGAAAAATGGCTCGGCTGGATGCCCAAAATGCAGTTCCTGCCGGCAGCCCTGGCCCTGAATGCCGGTGTGCTCATCCTGCTGGTACTCCTCACCCTTGTCTTCGGAAGGATTTACTGCAGCGTCATCTGTCCCCTCGGCGTTTTTCAGGATATTGTCTCTTGGATCAGCTCCAAGCGGAAAGGGAAAAAGATGCGCTTTCATTTCAGACCCGAACAAAAGTGGATCCGCTATGGCGTCCTGGTCCTGACCCTGGTCGCCCTGCTTGCCGGCGTGCAAGTGATTGTCGCCGCCCTGGCCCCGTACAGCGCATACGGACGGATGGTCCAGAGTGTTTTCGGACCCGTCCGCGGGCTCCCCGTCGTGATCATGGCGGCTGTTACCTTCGTCGCCGTGACCGTCCTGGCCTGGCTCTACGGCCGTTCCTGGTGCAATGTCATCTGCCCGGTCGGAACGACGTTGAGTTTCCTGTCCCGCTTCTCCCTGCTGCGTCCTGTCATTGACACCGACAAATGCAAGGACTGCCATGCCTGCGAACGCCAGTGCAAAGCCAACTGCATTGATATTTCGCGCCACCATATCGATTACAGCCGCTGTGTAGACTGCTTCAACTGTCTGGAAAACTGCAAGTTCGGAGCACTGAAATATCAGTTGGCTTACGGGAAGGGGCGCCCGTCGGGAGCGGCAGATTCTTCGGCTGCGCCTCAGAATGACAAGGAAACGGCGCCTCAGAATGACAAAGCACGCCGTGCGTTCCTTTCCAGCACCGCCATCCTTGCCGGCTCCCTGACCCTCAAAGCACAGGAAAAAGCAGCCAAGGCCGTAGAAGAAGTCACGGATGACAAGAAACGAGACGGCGGCCTTGCCGAAATCCTGCCCAAAGTCGCTCCCGAGCGCAGCATCCCCCTGACTCCTTTCGGCTCGCGCAGCGTCAAGGATTTCTACAAACATTGCACCGCCTGCCAGCTGTGCGTGGCGACCTGCCCGAACAACGTTTTGCGCCCGAGCACCGACTTGTCCCGGCTCATGCAACCGGAAATGTCCTATGAGAACGGCTACTGCCGCCCGGAATGCACAAAATGCGCGCAGGTTTGCCCGGCCGGGGCGATCCTGCCCATTACGCCGGAAGAAAAAACGGCCATCCACATCGGTGTGGCATCGGTCGACCTGGATCTGTGCGTCGTCAACCGTGACGGTGTCAGTTGCGGAAACTGCGCCCGCCACTGCCCTGCCGGAGCCATCATCATGGTCCGCATCGACCCGAAAGACAAGGATTCCCTCCGCATCCCGACCGTCAACGAAAGCCGTTGCATCGGCTGCGGGGCCTGCGAGAACCTTTGTCCTTCCCGTCCGCTCAGCGCCATCCGCGTAAACGGCCTTTCCGTCCATATTGATGAATCTGTAAACGCATGACAGCCATGGATAACAATATCACCAGAAGAGATTTCCTGAAGATTTCCGGCGCCGGGGCCCTGGCTGCCGGAGCCGCTGCGACCGGTTGCGCTCCCAAGAAGACGGTGCAACCCGAAACACCGGCAACCCGCGTGGCTGCCTCCGAAGGGATGGTTTACCGGACCAACCCCGGGAACGGCGACAAGGTCTCCCTCCTCGGATACGGCTGCATGCGCTGGCCGATGACCAAGGACAAGGACGGGCGTGACGTCATTGACCAAGAGAAGGTCAATGAATTGGTAGACAAGGCCATCGAAGGCGGCGTCAACTATTTTGACACATCACCGGCCTACCTTCGCGGCGAATCCGAGCGGGCTTCGGGCATCGCCCTGAACCGCCATCCGAGAAAATCCTTCTACCTGGCCACCAAGCTGTCCAATTTCAGCAACTGGTCCACCGAGGCTTCCACCCGGATGTACTACGACTCCTTCGAACAAATGGAGACGGATTATTTCGATTATTACCTGCTCCATTCCATCGGACGCGGCGGCATCGAGGCTTTCCGGAAGCGGTATGTGGACAACGGAATGATCGATTTCCTGACCAAAGAACGGGAAAAGGGGAAGATCCGCCAGCTGGGGTTCTCTTTCCATGGCAGCCAGAAAGCCTTTGACGACTTCCTCGAATTGCACAGCCATTCCAAGTGGGACTTCATCCAGATCGAAATGAATTACATCGACTGGAGGCATGCCGACGGAGTCCGCAATGTCAATGCGGAATACCTCTATGAAAAAATCGACAAACTGGGCATTCCGATCGTCGTCATGGAGCCGCTCCTGGGAGGACGCCTGTCCAATGTGCCCGAGAACATCGCCGCACAGCTCAAAGAACGGGATCCGCTGGCCTCCATCGCCTCCTGGGCATTCCGCTTCGTGGGCTCCTTCCCCCGGATCCTGACGGCGCTCAGCGGTATGACCTACATGAATCACCTGGAGGATAATCTCAAGACATTCTGCAACTTCATCCCCATGACCGAGGAGGAGCTGGCCTTCATGGAAGAGATGGCCGTGCTGATGAAGGAATATCCGACCGTGAACTGTACCAATTGCAAGTATTGCATGCCGTGCCCGTACGGAATTGATATCCCGTCCATCTTCCAGCATTACAACAACTGCGTCAATGAAGGGATTGTCGCGAAAGACAAGGAGCAGGAAGGGTACAAGAAGCTGCGCAAAGCATACCTGACCAGCTACAACAAAGCCGTTCCGACCCTGCGGCAGGCCGACCATTGTATCGGTTGCGGGCAATGCATGCCGCACTGCCCGCAAAGCATTCACATTCCGAATGAACTGCACCGGATAGACCGGTACGTAGAAAAACTCAAACGGGGATAATTACAACCTTCTTCTCTTTCCGAACTGGAGATTCAGGCCGATCAGCAATGTCGACCTGAGGTTTCCTGTGTCCTCTCCCGGATGCAGGAAGGGGACGCGGGTGAACACATGGTCCGAACCGATCAGCAAGTTGAACGGGCCAGCCTGCAGGTTGAAACCGGCGCCGAATGACGTCCCGTAGGTACCGAAGGCACCACTGGCCGACAGTCCGATCCACGGGACAGGGGCGATGTTCAAAGAAGCCCGCGCTTCCGCAAGGGAATAATACGCAGCGGATTGGAAGGTCCCGAGCAGACCGACGGACATCTTGTCATAGAATGGCATCTTATACTCCGCACCCAGGCGGGCCGTCATCGTCAAACGCTCGAATGCGCCTGACGCATTCTGCGAGACAAACTGGAGCACGTCGTCCATATCATTCAGGACTTCGTCCCCTTCCTGGGGCGTCGCCGCATCTGTATCATAGACATACTCCCCTTCCGGAATGGTTGCGTATACGTCTCGTTTCCAATTGATTCCACCCAGGTCCAGCAACGCGCCCGAAACCGTCAGCCCGTCTATGGCATCCCAGGCAAAACCCAGGTCCAGCGCTGCGCCGAAACCGGTGGGACGCGCGTTGGCAATCTCCCCGAATTCAAGGGAGGAAAGCCGCACCCGACCGCCCTCGCTCGAATATTTCAAGCCGAGCGCCGAAGCAGCCAGTTCACCGGAGGCATGGATCCGGCCCTCTCCGTCCATTTTAAGGGACGGCGTCCTGAACTTGCCGAATCCGGCACCGGCCAGCCCTTTGATCCGGGCGCCGACGCGGACCTTCTCATTGATGTCCGTCGAAAAGCCGACAGCAAGTTCTACGTAGTTCGAGGTAATGCCATACATGCCGGACATGTCATAGGAACCGCCGACACCTCTTTTCATAAAAGAAAGGGCATCCTTGGGCATCCCAAGGGCTGTCGAAGACTTGGCCGACAAATCGAATGTCACATACGTGGATTCGCCCGCACGGAAACCGAAAGCCAGCAGGTCTACGTTCACATCCGCATGCTCGGCATTGAACGAGTGGATGGATTTCTCGAACGCGTCGGCGGAAACGGATGGATCCTGGAAGGAGACCCAGCTGTCACTGGATGCAGTCGGATCAGGATTCTTATAGATATAATTGCTCGGATTCACATTTCCGTCGAAGGAAACCCCGACATTGCCGATGGCCAGGCCCAGGAACCCTTTATCATTGGCGAAAGCCGGGTTCAGGCGGTATTTGTACATATATCCATTCTGGAAATAACCCGTACTGTAATTCTGGGCGAAACCCGCGAGCGCGGTAAACAGAAGGCTTACGGTAACTGCGGCAAGTTTTAGTTGCTTGTTCATGTGTTCAGATTCAGGTTTTAGAAACTGTTTAATATTGATTGAAAAAACTGCTGTGCAAACAAAGTGCGGCAAGTTACGGAAATTATTCTTTATCCGCAACATCGGGAGAGAAAACACCCCCCTCGCTTATGCCCGGCTCAAAGAAAAACAGCTTCTACGGAATGATTTCATATAAACGGGTGTCCGGAGAAGCGAATTCGACCTGAAAGGCTTTCTTCCGCTTGGCAACGACCTCGCCGGAAAGCAAGTCAACGACTTTGGAAGCTTTGTTCGGGAGATACACCGTCCGGAGCCCGCCCTCCTTGCAATGGATTGAAAGCAGCCGTTCGTTCGCGAAAACCGGGGTACAGTCCTCCACGTAAAAATGGACGCCGGCCCGCCGGCAGATATCCCGGAGTGTCTCTGTCGTAAAATCTTCCGTCCTGTAGGAATAAACGGATTTCCACCCGTCCATGGCCGTCTCCGTGATTCCCTGCCGCCCGCTGACGAAAGGAACGCCCGCCCAGGTACGTACCCGTTCCGGATCCAAGGTTTTTCCGTCGCAAATACCTGGCGCATAGGCGAAAAGGATAGTCCTCCCGTCCCGGCAGACTTTTTCCTGAAGAAACTTCGCCCGGGCCTCATCGATATAGAACAGCTGCGGCAGCAGGATGACTTTGTAACGGGACAGGTCGATCCGCTCCAGATCCGAGAAGGAGCAACACTCATACGGGGCGCCGATCAGGGAAAGCTGGTTCCGGACAGGCTCCGCACCCAGGCGTACCAGCGGATCGTTGTTCCGGATAAAATACATGCTCTTCGGATCACCGACGAGCAGGACCTGCGCGGCGGATGGAGAGCGATCGCTCCGGAACCTCTCCTGGAGCTTTTCCATCAAGCCGATGCGTTCGCGCAGGCGCGGATTGTCATAGAATCCGCCCCACATGTCGAACCACCAGGAAGAAATATGGTTGATAAGGGCATAACAAGCCTCCCTTGTATTGCCGGCAATGTCATCTGCCTCGGTTTTCCATCCGGCTTTCCGCGTCGGATAATCGTGCGGCGTGAAATCAATCTCATGCAGGAACTGCTTCCCGTTGAGCAAAGCCGTCTGGAACATCGCCTCGGAATTGGTTCCGGCTCCGATTCCCCGGTTGAAATAAGATCCCGGAGCGATGAAGAAATCAATGTCCGGGCTGGCAAAGACACGCTCATACTCGAGGTGGCCATATGCGAGCGTCTCATGGGGAAGATTGAAATGATAACCGAAAAAGACACCGATCTTTTTCCCCGCAGGGAGCAGGGAACGGGCTTCACGGGCAAAGGTCAGGACCGCATCTGCAATCACCTCGTTATGGAATCGCCAATAATCGATCTTTTCGCTTTCCGTCACCGGATCATAGAGATGACCGTCAAAGGAGGCCCGATTCAGGGACGGGAAAGGGGGAACGGCATCGCCATGGTCCAGCCCCTTGGCACGGCACCATTCAAGCCAGGCTTTTTCTTTGGACCTCGTCGGATATCCGCCCACGGCATCATACCACTCCGACGTACACCCGCCCGAAAGGACATAACCGGCAATCCTGTCCCCGTGGTGCGCCTCGGCGTAGGTGATGAAATCCTTCATCCACCGGAGCATCATCTTCATCCAAGTGGGATTCGAAACCGCCGAAGAAACATCCGAAAAGGAATCGAAACGGAATCTCCGGGTCATCCAGTACGGAGAATCCAGATCGATCATGCAGATGAGTTTCCCGTCCGGATTGGACGTGACCATCTCTTCCATCTGGGCATCAAGATGCTCGAACTCGTATTTCCCTTCGCCTACCCAGATCGGCGGATACTCGCAGTAGGCACCGCCGAGGCTGTTGATCGTATTGGACGCAAAAAAACAGCGGGTCTTCACCCCGAGTTCCTGCGAAAAGATCCGGGCCATCTCCGGTTCCCGCGTGAATGAACGGTAGCATTCAAAGGGATCCGGATAGGATGACTGGGCATGCGACGTCAACGAAAACAACAGGGCGCCAAGCAGGACAGCGTTTCGGAAAAGGGACTTATACATACAGAATTGATAAACTGATTCTCGCAAATTTAAGGATTCTATTGCATTTTTTTGCAAAATCACAGGAAAGTTGTATATTTGCAGTCCTTTTCAAACCACATCAGGAGAGATGCTCGAGTGGCTTAAGAGGCACGCCTGGAAAGCGTGTATACCCCTAAAGGGTATCTCGGGTTCGAATCCCGATCTCTCCGCAAATAAGGCATCAAAAAAACGCGTTCAAGTAGACTTGACGCGTTTTTTTGATGCCGAAATTTGCAAAGCCCCGCCGCAGGCGGGGAGGGATGTCGGAGGGCTTCAGCCCGACGAAATCCCGGAGAGATCGGGATGAGAGCGGCAGCAAAATCCCGGAGAGATCGGGATCGGATGACGTTGGAAGCCAGAAACAGCCCGTTGGGCCGAAGGCCCGACAGCTGCATACCATACTTTGCAAGGCCCCCGCGGCGAGCGGCAAGGGATAGCGCGACCGAAGGGAGCGGAATCCCGAAATCCCGCCCCCTCTACTCCATCACCGGGCGGATAGAATGACCATGAGTACGACTGAGCGCACTCATCACCATCAGATTAGACTGCATGAATCCCGTCCAGGAATAATACGAATTCGGCGACTGGAGCACAGAAGTCCAATAACACCCGCGTCCCCCTTCCAAATCCAGGGCCGTTCCCACACGGACCCCGCCGGCAGGAAGAAAGATAGACTTGCCGGAAGGCCCCGTAATCAGGAAACCCTCTACATTACCTCGCCCCGTCTTCACCCGCGGACAACCCAGCAACTCCCGGAACTCATGATACGTCGGCATCCGCCATCCCCCGTCCATGGAGACTTGGACGGCATCATCGGAACGATCCAACGCCAATTTCCCATCTGTCAGGTTATACTTTGTAAACTTTTCCGCCTGGGCCCATTTATACGTATTGAAAGAATAATCCGTTTTCGGCGTCGTTTCTCCCCAGGCAAAATAGTCCCCGGTTTCATAAGGGGTTGCGGCGCCCAGATTACAGGACCCCCATTTGACACTCAACCCCAAGTCCACGGCTTCCTGAGCAGCGGCAGGGAAATCCTTTGTCGTCAGACTCAGCGTCTTTCCGTACCGGTAGCGGCCGTTCTCTTTGATGAATGCACGATAATAGTATGTCGTCATCATCCACATGCCCGTCGCCTTGCAGGAGAAGCGGCCGTCGGCCTCCCGGGCAGCCGACGTAACGGCCCGTCCATTGTCCGCCGTGGGATTCTTGTCCTTAGAATACACGATCCCGAACTTCACCCCGGCCCCGTCCTCCGGAAGGTCTGCATACCCGTAAAGGACGGCCGATGTTTCTGTTACCTCTTCAGCCGCATCCGTCACAATCCGCCCGGAAGTATCCACCTCCGACCGGCAGGAAACCAGCAGCAATAACATACTGGCAAGGGCCAAGATGCATTTTCTCATAGCGATTGCAAATATAACCATCTTTTCCGGAAATCAATGCGTTACCCCCGGCGGACCCGGCCGAGACGGTCTGCCTCATTCTCGGGCCAGACGGAATAGTAATCCGAATGGCGGCTCCAGAAGAGCCCCCGCCGCCGGCACAGCAAATGGAATACAGACGTCAAACCGACCACCGGAAGATACAGCCATCCCCATCGCAAGGACTGCACCGTATGACCGATCTCATGCGCAAGCTCCTGCGGATCCTCCCGGTCCAGGAATACAAACGGCCACAGCGAGACCCCTCCCGGAAAGCGACGGTTGAAGACGACTCGGACCGTGCCTACGCGCCGGACACGTCCCGCTCCCGGTGCGTACCACAGATACAACGCCGCCCCGGCCACAGCCTGCGGCAGTTGCCAAAGCACGCGTAAACTAAAGAGAATCCCTTCTTTCATATCCTGGCGGAGCTGACCCGTCCTTCACTTCGAACGTCACGTTACCCGGTCAATACGGGGTCCACCGGAACACAATGGCCCGCTATATCAAGGGTTGGAAGGCCGAAAAAGAGGACCTAAAATAAAAAAATTAAAAAAATTTCGAATTATTATTTAAAACCAAACGACAGTTTTCGATAGCAATCTTTAACTTTATTTTTCAGAAAGTTGCGTTAAAAACGTTGCAAAGTAGCCATAGGCTCGTTTCGGATAGATTTTCAATTTTTGCATATTGTTGCAAGAGTCAAAAAAAAGTCCAAACTTTGCACAAATCGTCGTTTCATAAAACGACCGTTTAAAAGTGTAGCAACAGTGGCCCAAGCGGGTCCTGCTTAGACAAAGAAAAGAAAAAACTACGTTCAGTTTATGTTTAATTAAAGTGTTAGCTTATGAAAAAAATCAAACTTTTTTTCACGGCCATGATGATTCTTCTCGCCACGGGGCTTGCCTCGGCGCAGAACATCAGAGTCTCCGGCGTCGTCACTGACCAGAATGGAGCCCCGGTTCCGGGTGTGACTGTCCTGGTGGCGGGTTCCACGACCAATGGAACTTCGACCGGCGCCGCGGGTGAGTACACCCTCGCTTCCGTTCCTTCGAATGCAACGCTTGTCTTCACCAGCATCGGCTATACCGAGGTCCGGATTCCCGTCCAGGGTCGCTCGACCATCAATGCACGGATCGAAGAGGATTCCGAGGCCCTCGAAGGGACCGTCGTCGTCGGTTACGGTTCCGCCAAGAAGATCAGTTCCCTGGTCGGTTCCGTCTCCACGGTGAAATCCGAGTCCCTGAAGAACGCACCGTCTTCCTCCGCGCTGGATGCCCTCCAGGGCCAGGTCGCCGGTATGTCCGTCCTCACCTCCTCCGGTGTTGCGGGCGACAATGCCGTTTCCATCACCCTGCATGGTGTCGGTTCCCTCACTTCCAGCACATCCCCGCTCTTCGTCATCGACGGTATCCCTTCTTCGAGCTATACCATCATGTCGATGAACCCGAACGATATCGAGTCCATCAGCGTACTGAAGGATGCTTCCGCGACCTCCATCTACGGTGCGCAGGCCGCGAACGGTGTCGTCTACGTGTCGACCAAGAGCGGTTCCTACAACACGACGGCCAAGGTGACCGCACGGTCCCAGTGGGGTATCAACACCCTCGCCGACTATACCTTGTATAAGAGCCTGTTCTCCGGCGAGCAACTGAAGGACTTCTGGGTCCGTGCCGGCATTCACTCCGCCGAGTGGATCAAGGAAAACTTTACTGATTTGGGTTACGATGCGAATACAGAATGGTACAAAGTCCGTCAAAATATCATCGCCCCCCAGTCCCAGAACGACGTGACGATCGAAGGCGGCGGATCGAAAGTGGCTTACATGCTCTCCGTCTCGCAGTTCCACCAGACCGGTAATACGATCGGCAACTACTACGACCGTTACACCCTCCGTACCAACGTCCAGGCCCATCCGCTGCACTGGCTCAAGGCAGGCGTGAACCTCAGCCTTTCTATGGATGAAAACCAGCGGAACGGATATTGGGGAGACTCCGCCAACGCTTCCACTTCCCTCACCGGCGGTCTTTCCTTCCTCATGAACCCGCTGTATTCTCCTTATGATGAGAACGGCGTGGAATATCCGGAGCGGTATCCCGGTTTGGCCGGATCCGCCTCTCTCAACCACCATTACTACATGGAGAAGAACCCCAACATCTACAACAACTACACCCTCAACGGGAATGCCTTCGTGGAAATCGAACCGGTCCGGAACCTTAAGTTCACCTCCCGCGTCGGTACGGATACCTATTTCGAGACCCGTAACTATACTTCCTATCCTTCTTATGATGCGAACAACGGCGTGGGAAGCAAGCTCAGGCAGTTATGGTTCGCTTACAGGAATACCATTACCAACACGGCGGAGTATTCCTTCATGCTGGGAGATGACCACAACATCAGCTTCCTGCTCGGCCAGGAAGGCATCGATTACAAATCCCAGTCTTTCGGGGCAAGCTCCAGCGGACAGAACGACGACAGGCTGATGCGGCTCCAGGACGGTAAACAGACAAACTATGACGTTTCGGAATCTTCCACCGCCTACCGTTTCCTGTCCTACTTCGCCCACGCAGATTATTCCTATCAGGGCAAATACATCCTCGACGGGACCATCCGCCGCGACTCTTCCTCCCGGTTCGGCCGGAACCACCGGAACGCGTTCTTCTGGGCGGCCGGTGCGATGTGGAAACTCAAGAAGGAATCCTTCCTGCAGGACGTTTCCGCCATCAACGACCTCAATTTCAAGGTCAGCTACGGTACCCAGGGTAATGCCGCCATCGGCAACTATACCTCCCTCGGTCTGATTTCGACGGCCACTTCCTATGCGACCGGCAACTCCAATGTGCTGGCCCAGCCGAGCAACAACGACCTGACCTGGGAGAAACAGGGCCTCCTGACCGTTACCCTGACCGGTAAGGCATTCAACTTCCTGGACTTCGAATTGGCGTTCTACGACAGAAGGACCAAGGCGATGCTGCTGGATGTCCCCCAGCCTTATACCACAGGCTTCACTGAGGTGACCGGCAATGTCGGCGGAATGAAGAACACCGGTATCGACTTGACCCTGGGAATCGACATCATCCGCAAACGCGACGCCTATCTGCGCTTCTCGACCACCTTCGGATACAACAACCAGAAAGTCACGGAACTCTTCGACGGCCGCCAGCGCTGGGCCATGCCTGACTACCTGCTGGCCTATGTCGTCGGCCATCCGATTGAGTTCACCTGCCGCTGTATGCCGGCATCGACCCCGCAGACGGCGCTCCGATGTGGTATGTTCCCGGCGAGGATGTCGATACCCCGACCCGCGACCCCGAAAACGTGACCAAGAATTATGACGAGGCGGCCCTGACCCAGAGTTCGGGACGAAGCCAGTATGCCCCGATCAACGGCGGTTTCTCCCTGTCCGGCGGATGGAAGAACTTCTCCGTCCTCGCTGACTTCACCTACGTCATCGGCAAGAACCTGTATTCGAACGACGCTTACTTCTACTCGAACCCGGCTTATTTCAGTACAGAGAATGCCATTGCCAGTGTGAGCGATTTCTGGACCCCGAACCATACGGATGCGAAGTTCCCCGACTGGTCGCAGGGACATGTCCTGCAATTTGCCGACCAGTTCCTCGAGAACGCCTCGTTCCTCCGTCTGAAGAATCTCCAGATCGGTTACAGCCTGCCGAAGGCCGTCATGGGCTGGCAGAATGTCGTTAAGGGAATCAAGATTACCGCCACCGGCCGTAACCTCTTGACCCTCACAAAATACAACGGTATCGATCCGGAGGTCGACTCCAACTTGACCTACGGTATCCCGGGCAACTCCCGGCAGGTACTCGGCGGTATCGAAATCACTTTCTAAATCGTGACGAATTAAACGGAATATCTTATGAAAAACATAGTTAGAAATCTCCTGCTTGTCGGAACGGCCGCATTCATGTCCGTTTCCTGCGATCTGGACCTTTTCCCGGACAGCGCGATTGCTTATGATGAAGGGGGGCAGCTCATTACGAACAGTGCCGACCTTACCTCCTTTGAGAACGGGTTGATGGCCTCTTACCGCGGCGTCTTCTACGGCGTTTACAACCAGGCCAGCGAACTGATGTGCGACGGATTCAACGCCATGGCCGGTTTCGGAAACAACTACGGCCCCATCCACCGGACCGACGTTTCCTTCACCCCGTCCGATTATGATACGCGGGACAACTGGTCCGGCAACTACGGTGCCATCAAGAATTACAATGTCTTCATCAAGGGTTCGTACAACGTCCCGGCCGAACTCGCCAAGGATGCAGCCGTAGCCCGGGGCGAGGCCTTCTTCTGCCGCGCATCCTCCTATCTGACCCTGACCCGGCTTTTCGCAAAGCCTTACGGTGCAAACGCTTCCACCGATTTGTCCGTTCCGCTCGTGCTGGTTTACGACCAGAATGCACGTCCGGCCCGGAATACCGTCCAGGAGGTGTATGACCAGATCAAGGCTGACCTCGATTCCGCCGCCGTCTACCTGGCTGGCGTCCCCGGGGCTGTCCGTTCCCAGCGGCCGACCATCGATGCCGTCAATGCTTTGTATGCCCGTTATTATCTGGATACCAAGCAGTACGCCCAGGCTGTCACCGCCGCCAAGAAGGTCATCGACTCCAAGGCCGGGTATGCTTTCGCAAAGGACTCGGCTTCCATGGCCCTCGAGTATGTAGAGGACAAGGGAACCGAACCGATTATCCAGATGTATGCTTCCAACTCCGAGAATGGTTCCGGGACCAACAGCATTTATACCCAGATGACCAATAACAAGGATGCCGGAACGTATTACATGCCGTACTACCTGCCTTCGCAGAAGCTCCTTGACCAGTATGAGGAGTCCGACCTGCGGTATCAGCACTGGTTCGCGAAGGGCGATTATCCCGTGTTCTCCGTCTCGGATTATATCGAGGACAAACTGACGGTCTTCCGCAAATACTTCGGCAACCCGACCCTCCGGTCTGACCCGACGGCGACCCCGAACGCCCGCCAGGCTGTCAAACCCCTGCTGATCAGCGAAATGTACCTGATCGCCGCCGAGGCTTCGCTGGCGAACAACAACGCCGCTGCCGCCAAGGAATACCTGAATGCGATCCAGACCGCCCGCGGCGCTTCCGCAACGGAAGCGACGACAGCGACCGTCCAGAATGAGTGGTTCAAGGAGACGGTGGGTGAAGGCCTCCGGATGAGCTGCCTCAAACGTTGGGGAACCGGTTATTCCGGACGTGCCGGCCAGAATGCCGCCGTGGAACTGAAGGCCCTCATGAACGGAGCCGAATATGCGCAGAAGTCCATGCCCGCCACGGATTACCACTGGCAGTGGCCGATCCCTGCATACGAAATGCAGATCAACTCCAATCTGAAACAGAATGACGGGTATTCAGCAGTCTCTGTCGATTAATTCCTAAAATCAGAAGATTATGAATAAGATCAATAAACTATTCGTTTTGGCGGCAGGTATCTTTGTCCTGGCTTCCTGCAACCGGATCCCCGAGTACAAGACGGCTCCGTTCGCCCGCCTGGCTGACGATGACACCGCTTATGAGGTGAATGAGGATACGGTTTCCTTCCGGATTCCGGTTACTGCTTACAACGCGGAAGGCCTTTCGGGTAACGTGACGTTCGAAGTGAAGGACGGAACGGCCAAGGCCGGTACCAACTACACCATCGAACCTGCCGGCGGCGTACTCTCGTTCAACGGGAACGGTACTCAGTACATCACCGTCAAGGTCGTGAACCTGAAAGGTGAGTTTACGGGTTCCCTGGGGTTCTCCATCAACGTGACCGGTGCGACCGGTGACCTGACCCTGAGCGGTCCCCGTTCGGCCACGGTTACGATCAAGGACCTCGACCACCCGCTCGCTGCCATCCTGGGTACCTGGGTCGCCACCAAGTGGGACGGCTACTGGGGTGACAATTATGCCGGAAAGGCGATTACCATCGAAGCGGATCCGGATGATGTGACCAAAGTCTTTGTCAGTAACCTCGATCCGTATACCCCTTCGGTTAATATTGCTACCCTTCCCGTGGTCGGACAGGTGAACGAGGAGAAAAACCAGATTGTTATTGAGGCAGGACAACCGCTGACCGAAGATGAGCGTTTAGAGGGCTTCTTCTATATTTCCTTCAACGATCCGAATCCGGATGCTGCCGATAACTTTGATGATATCGTGATCAATATCGACGGAAAGGACATGGTCATTCCCAATTCATGGGGTACTCTCGATAAGGATGGAAATGCGATGGAAATCATGTACGGCGGAGCTACCTTCGTGAAGAAATAGTTTTCATACCGGGCCACGGCCTGCTGTGAAATAGTATGATTGCCCGCTCCCGGATTCCGGGGGCGGGTTTTGCATCCAGGCCCATGGCCGAAAACGGAACAATATATTATAGGTCCTGTTTTTCGGCCTTCCAACCCCTGATATAGCGGGCTCCCGATGGTTCCGCTGCGATGGAAATCCTTGAATCTCCTCCTTCCAGGGAAAAACACTATCTTTACGGTCAAAAACATCCTATGATGAAAAAAATTGCGCCGGGCCTGCTGGTCACTCTGATACTCTGCTATTTCACGGAAGGATTCGTGGACATTGTCGGCATCGCCACCAATATGGTCCAGCAGGACATGGCCCAGAATCAAACCCGGGCAAGCCTGATGCCTTCTCTGGTATTCATCTGGTTCCTGCTTATCTCCGTGCCTTCAGGGCTGGTCATGGACCGGATCGGAAGGAAGAGAATGGTCCAGATCAGCATCCTGATCGGTTTGATTGCACTCCTGCTGCCCCTGCTCGGTTATTCGTTCCCGGTCATCCTGCTGGCGATGTCCCTGATGGGAATCAGTCACGTCGCCCTCCAGGTTTCCCTCAAACCGATGATTACCAACGTAGTACCCGGAAACAAACTCGCCGGAATGATGAGTTTCGGGCAATTTGCCAAAGCCATCATCTCCTTTTCCGCTCCGTTGCTGGCCGGATGGGGTGCCATACATATGGCCGGTTCCCTGGGCTGGCGGGCCGTTCTGCCTGTTTTCCTCTTGATCGGTACCTGCGCCCTCCTGGCCCTTTCGCTGACTCCGGTCCCGCAGGAACAGCGACCAGATAACCGGGCCGGCCTGGGCCGCCGATTCGCAGACTGCTTCAGCCTCCTGCACAATCCACTTGTCGCGCTGACCTTTATCGCCGTCCTATGCCACGTAGGAATCAATGTTGGAATGAATATCACGGCGCCGAAACTCCTGATGGAACGGTGCGAATGGACTTTGGCCAGAGCCGCCAAGGCCAGCAGCTTGTATTTCCTGATGCGGACTATCAGTAGTTTCTGCACTCCGTTCATCCTCTCGGTCATAGACAAGAAGAAATATCTGATATTCTGCCTGTCCCTGATGGTGACCGCCCTCCTGCTGATGTTATCCGTCAAAACGCCCGCTGTCCTTTTCTGCGCGATCGGCATGATCGGCTTCGGCGGCGTCAATGTTTATCCCATCATTTTTTCGGAAGCCATCCTGTCCATGGAAGATTCCCGCAGGAACGCTTTTTCAAGCCTGATGGCCATGGCGTTTGTCGGCGGAGCCCTGTTCCCCACCCTAATGGGAATGGCCGGCGACCGGATGGGGCAGCGCGGCGCGGTCCTGCTGATGGGAATCGGAGCAGCCTATCTGCTGGGATACGGGTTATGGATGAAAACCGGGAAAGCTGTCCGGTAGCGAGGATGAGGCACGCACGGAACAATATTTGATAAAAATGCGTATATTCGAAAAATTTTCAAGTGATGAAAACGACGAACTATATTCTCGGGATGCTCCTGCTGCTGGCAGGGGTGTCCGCCCAGGCCCAGGGCAAGTTCCAGCCCAAGACGACATGGCCCTTCCTGTATGAGGACTTCCTCGCAGGAAATGTCCTGAACAGCAAGGGAAATACCATCGAATACGACAAGCTGAACGTCAACGTGTCCAACAGCCGGCTATATTACATCAAGGGCGATGACGTCATGGAGGCGGACATGGCGACGATTTATGTCGCCCGCGTCGGCAGCGATGTGTATCTGAACGCCATGGGCAAGCTGATGCGCGTGCTCAAGGAGACCGAACACGGCGCTGTCCTCGAGAGCAAGGAAATCAACATGGACGAGATGCAGAAGACGAGCATCGGCTATGGGAAATCCGCGATTGCCTCCACCCAGAATGTATCGGCAATCGCGCTGGAGGGGATGACGCATTCCGCCGGAAATGAAGGGACGATCAACAAAAGCCTTTCCGCTTTCCAGCAAGAAAAGAACAGCGGAGAAGACCTGGCCCTGCGCGAGCGGCTTTTCCTGATTGTGGACGGCTATCTGGTGCGCGCCCGGAAAAACGAAGTGTTCTCCGACACCCATTTCAATCGTGACGAAACCTTCAAGTATCTGAAAGAGAAGAAAATCAAATGGAATGACGTCGACCAGCTCGCCGACCTGGTCGAGTTCCTTCATGGACAGCTATAATCGAATTATATGAGAAAACGGTATATTGTACCCGTCCTTCTCCTCCTTGCCGCGGCGTGTGCCAAGGAGGAGTTTACCCAGAAAGAAGAGCCGGCCGCCGCGCCGCAGCCGCAAGCGGAAATTACTGAAGAAAAGACTCCTTATGTCCCCGGTGTCGCCAACGTCCTGTTCTCGGACGAGATGGTCGCGCTGATTGAAAGCGACCTGGCCGCCGGGAAAGTCGTCACCAAGTCGATGGGCCTGAACCAGGCACTGGACGAGCTGGGTATCCTTTCGATCACCCGGCTTTTCCCGGATGCCGGCCCGTATGAGGAACGCACCCGCCGGGAGGGGCTGCACAAGTGGTATACCGTCGAATACGACACCTCCCGTCCCATGACCAAGGCCTCTTCCGAATTGCGGAGCATCCGGGGCGTGGAACTCGTTGAACCCGAGCCACGGATTTCCATCGGATCCACGTTCAATGACCCGGAACTGGGAAAGCAGTGGGCTTACAACAATACCTCGACCCTCGGGGCAGATGTTAACGTGAAACTGATTTGGGACCGGTACACGACCGGTGACCCGAAGGTCATTGTAGCTGTCGTAGACGGCGGACTCGATCTCAAGCACGAGGATCTGGCCTGGAATTGTCTTCCTGCTGAAAGTAACCAGCACCACAATTTCGTGGACAACTCTTCCACGATCTATCCCCATAACCATGGAACCCATGTCGGCGGCACCATCGGCGCCGTCAATAACAACGGCATCGGTGTAGCCGGCGTCGCGGGCGGCAATTTCGCCGCCGGCCAGAAGGGTGTCCGGCTGCTGTCCTGCCAGATTTTCAAGACCGTCCCGGACGGGGAAGGCAAGACCAAGGACCAGAGCGGGAATACAGCCGGAGCCATCAAATGGGGAGCGGACCACGGGGCTGTCATCAGCCAGAACAGCTGGGGCTATGTCGTCGACACGGACGGGGACGGAACGATCTCCGAAAAGGAGCGCGCCGCGGGCATGGAGGCGACCATCAGCGCATCGCACAAGGCTGCAGTCGATTATTTCATCAAATACGCCGGCTGCGACAACAACGGGAACCAACTTCCGGATTCTCCGATGAAGGGCGGCGTCGTTTTTTTCTCGGCCGGCAATGACGCCATGGCCAACGGCGCTCCTGCCAATTATGAACCGATTATCGCTGTCGGATCCATCTCCCAGGACGGTTCCAAAGCGGCTTATTCCGATTTCGGCGACTGGGTGGATATCAGCGCTCCCGGCAGCGGCATTACCAGCACCACGCCGGACAACACCTACGGCAGCCTCTCCGGCACCTCGATGGCCTGCCCGCATGTCTCGGGTGTCGCCGCACTGATTGTATCCTATTTCGGCGGCCAGGGATTTACGAATGCCATGCTGGAAGAGCGGCTGGTCAAGGGAGGCAACAAGTCGTTTGCAAGCAGTACGGTTGTCGGACCGCTGGTCGATGCGCTCGGCGCATTCACCTATCCGCTGGATGCACCTGACGCCCCGGTTCCCGCCCTGAATCCGGTTCCGGCCGGTCCGCTGGCGTCTTTCTCCGCCACCGCAAAATCCAATACGGTCACGGTGGACTGGAAGGCCCAGGCAGAAAACAGGAAAGCGGCCGACGGCAGCATCACGCAGACAGACTATCCGACTCACGGAACCATGGTTTATCTGAGCAAGGACCGCTCGCTGCTGGAAAACATGAATCCTGCCTCTCCGGCCAAATCCGTCAAGACCATGGCCGTCCTCAATACGGACAAGCAGATCGGGGATGCCATGACAGCCTTCTTCAGCGACCTGGATTTCGAAACGGACTACTACGTCATGGCTATTCCGTACTCCTACCCGAAGGTATTCGCGCAGGGCAACACGATCATGACCGTCCGCACAGAAGCCAACCTGCCGCCCGTCATCACCGCAACCGGGATGCCGGAGGTCATTCGTTTGAAAGCTTCTGAGTCCCTGAGCATTCCGGTGACGTTCACCGAGCCGGACGGGCATGATTTCACCGTCAGTTACCAAACGGGGTCCCAGGCGGACACCCTGCTCAAATCTCAGCTGCAGGAAGGGTATGTTCTCCGGATTGTCGGCGCGGATGCCGGGGAAGGGACGTATACCGGAACGATTACCGCCACGGATAAATATGGCCTGTCAGCAACGTTGAAAGTGACTTATACCATTCTGCCGAACACGCCCCCGACCGTTGCCAAAACGCTGGAGAATATTCTGATCAAAGGCCAATCCAACGCCATTGCAACGGATCTCAGCCCGTATTTCAACGACCCGGACGGAGACAATCTCAGTTACGAAGTGACGAATTCCTCGCCGGGGGTCATCCATACGACCATCAGCGGGAATACCTTGAATATCACTTCCCTGGCCTATGGACAGGCCACCGTAACCGTGACTGCGAACGACCCGCGCAAGGCGTCTGTCTCCCAGGAGATACGCATCGTCGTCCGTGAAGATGGGATGGATGTCGTGGCCTACCCGAACCCGGTCGTAAAGACCCTGTATGTCGGCACCGGCGAGACGGAGGCACCCGCGATAATCCGGATTACCTCGGCAACGGGGGCGATGGTCTATGACAAAACCGAGAATATCAGCGCATTCAACATGGCAACGATTGACATGCAGGGCTGCGCTCCCGGACAGTACTTCCTGACCGTGGAAACCGACGGAAAAACTTATCAGCAAAAGATCGTGAAGAAATGACGAAATGCTATCGATATCTCGCGGCAGCGATGTTGCTGACCGTGGTTTCTATCCCGCGTATGTTCGCCCAGACGGAAGGGGGCAGTGAAGCCTTCGGCTTTGCCGCCGGGACTTTCGACCCGGCATCTGCCGGCATGGCTTTCACCGGGGCAGCCGCTTCCTCCTCCATCGCCTGGTCCGCCTTCCGGAATTCGGCCGCAATCCCGTTCTACGATGGGAAGTTGGATATCCAGGGGGCTTTCCGGAGCTGGGCGCCGAAAGGCAGCGCCAGTACGGATGCGGCGCTCGGCGCCGGATTCGCTTTGGGTGAGAAAGCCGGCGTCTCCGTGGGTTTCGCCTATCTTTCGGGATCCGAATACGAAGCCTTTGATGCCAATGGCGCGCCGAAAGGCACCTTCAAGCCCTCGGACATGATGGTCGGGGCCGGATTCGGGATGCAGTTCGGTGAAATGTTCTCCGCAGGCCTGAATGTCAAAATGTTCCGCAGTTCCATCTCGGACAAGGATTCGTATTCCGCCTTTGCCGGTGACCTGATGGTCATGGGCCGGTTCGGCCAGGGCCTCCAGGCGGCCGCCGGCATCACGAACATCGGCACGGCGGCGAAATCATCTGACGGCGGCGCCTTCAATCCGCCGGCTGCGGTCACCCTCGCCGGGAATTACAGCCAGGCGTTCCAGGATGTCCACACCCTGGATGCCAACCTGGATCTGAATTATTACCTGGCCGGCAAGGTCGGGGCCGGGCTGGGCCTGCAATATGGCTGGAACGACATGGTGTTCCTCCGGGTCGGTTACCGGTTCGGCACAACCGGTGCCGTCCTCCCCTCTTTCCTGAGCGTCGGTGCGGGATTCAAATACAAAATCGTATCCTTGAACCTCTCCTATCTGACAGCGAACGAAGCCATTGGTAACACTGTCATGATCGGAATCGGTATAAATATGTAATCGTCTAAGTAATTCTTGTGATTTTGCAGCTTATTCTGTTGTTATGGCATGGAAATGGCTATATTTCCAGTCAAACACTTTAATACATAAGCTACACGTAATAACTTGAATAAGTACGAGACCGGAGCGAGTCGTGAGATTCGCTCCGGATATTTTTTTATACGGGAAGGGAATTATTGGAGAGAGCCGCCTTCCAGGTCGAGGATTTCGCTGGTAATCTTCTGCTGGCGGCCTTTGTTGTACTCGAGCGTCAACTCCTGGAGCAACGTATTGCCGTTGTCTGTCGCCGTCTGCATGGCCACCGTACGGGCAGCGTGCTCGGCTGCAGCGCTGTCAAGCAGAACCGTATAAATCTTCAGGCGCGAGGCTTTGGGAAGCAGCATCCCCACCAGCGTCTGCCGGTCCGGTTCCAGGATGTAATCCACTTCCGCCTCCCCGGAAAGCGTAGCGGAAGCCAGGTTCATCGGCAGGTAGACCTCCCGCATGACCTGCTGGGTAGACGCCGACTTGAAATGGTTGTAGACCAGCTCCACGCGGTCGATGCGGCCGGAAAGGAAACCGCTGGTCAATTCTTCGGCCAGGGCGGCTGCCGCCTCGTAATCCGGCGTATGCGACATGGCAGTATAATCGGCCGGCGAAGGGAACCCCGCCTTGCGCATGGCGTCGGCGCCCCTGCGCCCTACTGAGTATACCTTAATGTCTTTATCTTTAAGTCCTTCCGCACGCCACTCGGCCAGCACTTCCTGCGCCTTGCGGATCACGTTGCCGTTGAACCCGCCGCACAGGGAGGAGTTGGACGAGAAAACGACCAGCACCGCCTTCCGGAGCGGACGATCGGCCGTATAGGCAGAAGAACCGACTTCGGAAGTATGCATGAGCTCGGATAGGATACCGGTCAATTGCATCTGGTAAGGCATCATGTTCCCGAGCGCATCCTGCGCCTTGCGAAGCTTGGCCGAGGCGACCAGTTTCATCGCAGAGGTAATCTTCAGGGTGCTGCGAACCGAAGCGATACGGCCCTTTATTTCCTTCAGAGAAGCCATGATCCTTCTGCGCTAAGCCCGCAACTGGGAAACGATTTTCGCCGCAACTTCTTCGATAACCGAGGAAATCTGCTCGTTGAATACGCCGGCAGAAAGCGGTTCGAGGACATCTTTCTGGTGGTCCAGGCGCATCTGCTGGAGGAACAACTCCTGGAAATCCGGCACCTTGTCCAGCGGAATCCGGCGCATCAGGGCGTGGGTACCGCAATACAGGATGGCGACCTGCTCCCCGACCGGCATCGGCGAATACTGGGGCTGGATCAGGAGCCGGCTGTTTTTGCGTCCCTTGTCGATCGCCATGGCCGTCACCCGGTCCATATCCGAAGAGAATTTGGAGAAGGACTCGAGCTCATTGTACTGGGCCTGATCGATTTTCAGGGTGCCCGCGACCTTCTTCATGCTCTTCACCTGTGCGCTGCCGCCGACACGGGAGACGGAAATACCGACATTGACCGCCGGGCGGACACCCTGGTTGAAGAGACCGGACTCCAGATAGATCTGCCCGTCCGTGATGGAAATCACGTTGGTCGGAATATAGGCAGAGACATCCCCGGCCTGGGTCTCGATGATCGGAAGGGCCGTCAGGGAGCCGCCGGCCTTCACCTTGCCGCGCAAGGACTCCGGCAAATCGTTCATCTGTTCGGCAACTTCCTGCTGTCCGATAATCTTTGCGGCACGTTCCAGCAAGCGGGAATGCAGATAGAACACATCGCCCGGATAGGCCTCCCGGCCGGAAGGACGGCGGAGGATCAGGGAGACTTCCCGGTAAGCCACCGCCTGCTTGGACAAGTCGTCATAAACCACCAGGGCGGGACGTCCGGTATCCCGGAAATATTCACCGACCGCAGCCCCGGCAAAGGGGGCGAAATACTGGAGAGCCGCCGGATCCGCAGCCGTAGCCGCGACGACGATGGTGTAATCCATCGCTCCCTTGGCCCGCAAGGTTTCGACAATGTTCGCAATGGTCGAACCCTTCTGTCCCACAGCTACATAGATGCAGTAAACCGGCTTTCCGGCAAGGAATTCCGAGCGCTGGCTGATGATCGTATCGATGGCGATGGCCGTCTTTCCGGTCTGCCGGTCGCCGATGATCAGTTCCCGCTGGCCCCGGCCGATCGGGATCATCGCGTCAATGGCCTTTAATCCGGTCTGCAGGGGTTCATTGACCGGCTGCCGATAGACGACACCGGGCGCCTTGCGCTCCAGGGGCATCTCGACCAGTTCTCCCTCGATGGGGCCCAATCCGTCCAGCGGATTGCCGAGTGGATCGACCACGCGACCGACCATCGGCTCCCCGACCGGGATGGAGGCAATCCTTCCCGTCCGACGGACCCGCATGCCTTCGGCCACCTGGTCCGTAGGGCCGAGCAAAACGGCACCTACATTGTCCTCTTCCAGGTTCATGACAACGGCCATGACCCCGCTTTCAAGTTCCAGCAACTCGCCGGCCTCCGCATTGACAAGCCCGTAAATCCTTACGACACCGTCACTTGCCTGCAGGACGTATCCTACTTCTTCATATTTGGCCGACAGGTCGATGGCCTCCAACTGGGAAAGCAAAACCCGGGAGATCTCGCTCGGTGTAATATTGTTCTGCACCATATTAAACTATTCTCTTATTTTTCCGGACAAATTGCCTGCGCAATTCCTCCAATTGGCTGGAAACGGCCGCATCGACGCGGAACCCGTCCACCTCCAGCACGAATCCGCCAATCAGGTCCGGATCCACCTCCGCCTCAAAACGGATGTCACAACCTGTTTTCTCCCGCAGGATGGCAGAGAGTTTCTCCTGCAGGGCCGGAGCCGGAACGGCCGTAACCAGCCGGGCGACCAGGATGTGTTTTTCTTTCAGGTACTGTTCCCGGAAAGCATGCAGGATAAGCTGCAGATACGACGAACGGCCTTTGGTCAGGACCATCGACAGGAAACGCTCCAGCCGCGGATCCATCTTCTCCCCTACCGCCTCGCGGAGCAAGTCCATCTTGGCGGCATCATCGATGTCCGCCGGGCTCGAGAGCGCCTGGCCGAACTGGGGCAGCGCCCCCAGGGCCTTTTCCAGCGTCTGGGCCTGGTCATACACCGCCTGCGTATCCGGGGCATCGCCCAGATACAGCAGCAGCGCCTTGGCATACCGGGAAGAGATGATACCTGTATTCATCGTCAATTCGCCTTCTGGGAATCTTTTCCGCTGAACATTTCTTCGACAAGCGCATCCAGATACTGGCTCTGGGCCTCGCTGTCAGACAAGTCTTTCCGCAAAACTTTCTCCGCAACACCGACGGACAGGAGGGCCACTTCCTTGCGGATATCCCGCAGGGCGCTCTCTTTCTCCGCCGCAATTTCCACCCGGGCTTTCCGGAGGATTTCCGCAGCCTGGACAGACGCTTCTTCACGGGCCTGGGCAAGGATCTGCTCCCGCGTCTTGGCAGCCTCCTGCAGGATCTTGCCCTGCTCCTGACGCGTTTTATCCAGAAGGGCAGCCTGTTCCCGGGAAAGGTCCTGCATCCGGGCCTCCGCCTCACGGGCGAGCGCGAGCGAATCGTCGATCCGCTTGGTACGCTGCTCCACCATGTCCGTGATGATCGGGAATCCGAACTTCCACAACAGGAAGAACACGATGCCGAAAATCAGGACCATCCAGAACAGAAGGCCGCTGTCAGGGATAACCAGATTCATGGACAGGACTACTTAAGAATCAGGGTAAGGAAGCACACAATGATTGCGAAAAGGGCCGCACCTTCGATCATACCGGCAGCAATGATCATGGCCGTACGCAGATTCCCGGCTGACTCGGGCTGACGGGCGATGGACTCCATGGTGGACTGACCGATCTTGCCGATACCGATTGCGGCGGCCAGGGCGGCCAGGGCGGCACCCAGAGCGGCACCCACCTTTCCGAGGAAAGCGCCCGCAGCAGCTTGAAGTAAAATCATGTTAATCATAATCGTTTAATATTTAGTTGTTTATAATTATTCTCCCCGTTGCCGCGCCAGCCCGATGTAGATGGAGGACAACATCGTAAATACATAGGCCTGGATGAAGGCGACCAGGCACTCGAGCGCATCCATGAACACGCCCAGGAGCACCGAAACCACCGTCATCGACCCGAAAAGCGCCGCATTGTACTTGGCCATGATGAAGATGACGCAGACCAGACTCAGGATCATGATATGTCCCGCCAGCATGTTCGCGAACAACCGGATGGTCAGGGACACCGGCTTCATCAGGGCGCTGAACACTTCAATCACCGGCATGATGGGTTTGAGGAAGCCCGGCACCTCCGGCAGAAAGATATCCTTGTAATAGTGCTTCGTCCCGAACAAATTGACCGTGAAGAAGGTAAACAAGGCCAGGACCAGGGTGACCGCAATATTCCCGGTCAGGTTGGCCCCGCCGGGGAAAAACGGTACGATTCCCAGGAAATTATTGAGCAGGATGAAGAAGAACGCCATGCACAGATAAGGCGAGAAACGGCGATAATCCGCTTCTCCGATATTGTCACGCGCCATGCCGTGGACCATCAGCACCAGGGGCTCCATCACGGCGGCCAGGCCCCGGGGGGCCTCATCCAGCGCATTGTGCCGCTTGTACCACCGGGCCGTCAACAGCACGATGACCAGCAACAGCAAAGAACTCATCATCAAGGACAAGACGTTCTTGGTAATGGAAATGTCAAAGGGGCGGGTCCCGTCCGAACGGACGATCTTCCCTTCGTTCGGCTGGTCAGCTCCTGCAATATGGAAGCCTTGATACTCACCCTCTTCCAGATGTCTGGAGGAGAAGACATGCCAGCCGGAAGCCTTGTCGTACAGGATGACCGGCAAATGGATGGCGATCTTTTTGTCACCCCAGTCGGTGATATGCCACTCGTACGCATCGCCGATATGGCCGAAAATGATTCCCGGCACATCCACCTCTTCTTCCTGCCCTTCCTGTGCGGATGCACCGGGAAGGAAGAACACTGCCGTCAGCAGGAGAAGAACGATATGGCGCCAGTATCTCATTGTTCGACACAAACATTCACTTCATTCTGCAGGATCATCACGAAGCCCGAGCGGACCTCCAGCGTTTTTTCTCCCCGCGGACCCTTGTACCGGATCGTTCCCGGCTCCAGGGCCGTGATCAGCGGGGCATGGTCCTTCAACACCTCGAACAGGCCGCAGATGCCGGGCAGCGTCACATTCTCTACCTGGCAATCCACGAGCGTCTGACGGGGGGAATTGATCTGCAATTTAATCGGAAGGTCCATATCCTGCAATTATTTACCCGCCTGGGCGAGCAGGGCCTCACCCTTCTTGATGGCATCCTCGATCGTGCCGACATTCAGGAACGCCTGCTCAGGCAGGTGATCGACCTCCCCGTCCAGGATCATCCGGAAGCCCCGGACCGTATCCTCGATGTCCACCATGACACCCGGCACCCCTGTAAACTGCTCCGCAACGGAGAACGGCTGGGACAGGAACCGCTGCACGCGGCGCGCCCGGTTGACGGTCAACTTGTCCTCGTCGGAAAGCTCGTCCATGCCGAGAATGGAAATAATGTCCTGCAATTCCTTGTTGCGCTGGAGGATCTGCTTGACCCGCTGGGCGGTGTCATAGTGGTCCTTGCCCACGATATTCGGATCCAGGATCCGGGAAGTGGATTCCAGGGGATCCACGGCCGGATAGATACCCAATTCCGTAATCTTGCGGCTCAGCACCGTCGTCGCGTCCAAGTGGCTGAACGTCGTGGCCGGTGCCGGGTCCGTCAAGTCGTCCGCAGGAACATAGACCGCCTGGACAGAGGTGATGGATCCGTTTTTCGTCGAGGTGATCCGCTCCTGCATCTGCCCCATTTCCGTGGCCAGGGTCGGCTGGTAACCGACGGCAGAAGGCATGCGGCCGAGCAGCGCGGAGACCTCCGATCCTGCCTGGGTGAACCGGAAAATATTGTCGATGAAGAAGAGGATATCTTTCGGACCTTCCTCCGAGCCGCTGTCCCGGAACGACTCCGCGAGGGTCAGACCGCTGAGGGCGACACTCGAACGGGCTCCCGGCGGCTCATTCATCTGGCCGAAGACCATGGCGACCTGGGATTTCTCCAGTTCCTCCCTGTCCACCTTGGACAGGTCCCAGCGACCTTCTTCCATGCCTTTGACGAATTCTTCCCCATACCGGATGACTCCGGATTCAATCATTTCGCGCAGGAGGTCGTTGCCCTCCCGGGTCCGTTCGCCCACGCCGGCGAAAATGGAGAAGCCGTTGTGTTTCTTTGCGATATTGTTGATCAATTCCTTGATCAACACCGTTTTACCGACACCCGCACCGCCAAAGAGGCCGATTTTACCACCCTTCAGATACGGTTCCAACAAGTCAATCACCTTGATGCCGGTATAGAGCACTTCCTGCGAGGTCGTCAGGTCTTCGAACTTCGGCGGTTCCCGGTGGATCGGAAGCACTTCACTCCGGTCCATCTCCCCGAGGCCGTCGATGGCGTTTCCGGTCACATTCATGACGCGGCCCCGGATCTGCGCCCCGACCGGCATCGCGATCGGCGCCCCCGTGCACACGGCTTCCAACCCCCGGCGGAGGCCGTCGGTGGAATCCATGGCCACCGTACGGACCGTATCTTCACCGATGTGCTGCTGCACCTCGACAATCAGCGGAAGACCGCTGCCACGGGCAATGGAAAGGGCTTCGTGAATACGGGGAAGTTCTTTCGGGCCGTCTCCGAAATCGAAATGAATGTCGACGACCGGGCCGATAATCTGGGAAATGCGTCCTGTTCTCTCTGACATAACCAACGGTTTAGGTCCAAGCCCCCTGTGTCAGGAGGCCATCTTTGCAAAGATACAAAATATTATACCAAACCGTTTGGACAGAAAAGGATTTTCTACTTCTTCACCACAGGAGTCCCTCGAAAGAATAAACTTACAATCCAACCGACAACAAAACAGGTCACAAAACCCACTGTTGAGTACAACAAGAGATGGACGGATTGCGCATGCATGACCATCAGCTGGACGGCGACTCCAATCAGCAAACCGGCCACAGCGCCGGTGGCGTTGGCACGCGGACAGAGGAATCCCAGCAGGAACAACCCGCCCAATCCGCCCAGCAGAATGCCAAGGATCTTGGAGAATTCATCCCAAAGGGATTTTACGTCCCATGTCGCCATGACCAAAGCAAAACCGACACCAATCAACCCGATCAGCAGCGTCGCAGTCTTGGCCGTTTTCAATGTGGCCTGCCCCGGTAGAATCTTTGCATGGATATCGGTCACATAAGCCGTGGCCGCAGAATTCATCGAGGCACTGATCGTTGACATGGCCGCGGCAAAAATCCCGGCAATTACCAGTCCCAAAGCACCTGAAGGAATATGCAGACTGACATACCAGGGCAAAATCGCATCCGGATCATTGACCCCGAGGCTGAGTTCGGCGGGATGCATCTTGAAAAAGACGTAAATCGCCGTCCCGACAAAAAAGAACAAGAGTGAGGCGGGTATAGACAACAAGGCATTGGTGTACACCCCTTTCCGAGCCTGTTTTTCCGTACGTGTCGTCAGATAACGCTGTACGATGGTCTGGTCTGTCCCATAGGTGGTAATATTGGTAAAGACTGTGGCAATCAATACGGTCCAAACAGTAGTCTGACGCAAGTCAAACCGGAGGGGTCCCAGGGAAAATTTGCCGTCTGCAGCCGCAGTCGAGATCAATGCCGGGAATGAACCCGGTGTCGCATGTCCGATGCTCAAAACCACCGCCAACGCCGCCCCCAGCAATACCACGACCTGCAACGCATCCGTCCACGCCACGGCCTCGATGCCGCCCATATAGGTATAAATCAAGGCCAGAAGACCCATCAGTGAAATGCAGGCGAAAATATTGATTCCCGTGACGATGTTCAAGGCGATAGATGGAAGAAGCAGCACAACACCCATCCGGCCGATTTGATACAATATAAAAGACACACTGCACAGAATGCGGACAAACGGGCTGAACCGCTGCTCCAAATATTCATAAGCCGTCGTCACACCCAGACTGCGGAATTTCGGAATGAACAGCAGGGTAATTAGGGGGACAACCAAAACAATCCCCAGATTGAAGAACAAATAGCTCCAATCTGTCGCATACGCTTTCGCCGGGATAGACATGAAGGTAATCGCAGACAGACTTGTTCCGAATATGCTCAAACCTACGATAAACCAAGGGATACGTCCTCCGCCTTTGAAATAATCTTCCGTGTTTTTCTGCCGTTTGGAGAAAAAAACGCCCATTCCGGCCAAAAGCAGGAAATAAATAATGATTACGCAGATATCCAACCAACCCAATGCCCTGACCCGGCTGTGGATATCCCCTTTCAGGACAACGGGTGTCCGGACTCCCGGTGCCACTTCTCCGCTGCACACGAAAAAGGAATTGCCTTTGCGGACCATCGCTGTCGTTACTGGAAGTATCTGATCCTCAACCGGCACAGTCAACATGGACGATGTGACTGTATGATAGATCCGCAACACATTGTCCGGAGTTGCCGGGTCTTCGCTTCGGCCGCCTGCAAACAGGATGTGGTTCGTCCCGAACGGTACGGCACTGCCAGCCATCACCGGGAAATCGCCTTTTACTACCTTCCAGGATTCCAATCGCGGATTCCAAACCCAGCCATCTTTCAAGACTTCCCAGGGGCCCTGACCCTGGAAATTCCGCCCACTGAACAAATAGAAACAATTATCCATCCCGTCGCTCTGCACAACGCCGACGGAAAAGGCCCGGGGCGGCGCTTCCGGCCAAGGCAATTCGCGGCAGGAGCGGGTTTTCAAGTCCAAAGCCAGGAAAGAATCCAAGGCGTTTCCAGTCATCGAGGAAATTCCACCCGCCAAAAAGACCTGACTGCCAACCTTACCGCCCGCCATATTGGACAACGGGAAGGGCAAAGACCCCCATTCCTCCACGAATGGCTTCCCTTTTTCATCCATGCCAAGCAGCCGGATATCTGCCAGGCATTCCCCTGCCCGACAGCCGCCGATCAGCAACAGCCCTCCTTCATAAGGGATGGTGACACCATAAGCCGATTCTTTCCCGAGCGCTCCAGGCCAACAAGTCCAGCCGGCATCGGTATCTTGAACATAAACATCAGAATACCAAACCTTTGGTCCACCATCCGAGGGCAGTCCTTCCGGAAAATTCGCACCACCTGCCAAGACCAGCCGACCGTCAATCATGCCGGCATAGACGCCGGCCAGGCCCAGATTCCCGGCCGTATCCGAGGGAGAAGGCGGAAGCACCGTCCGGCTCCATTCCAGGCTTTCCGACTGGGTCAGGATCAGTGCCCCTTCCTCTTCCATACCGGATAATTCTGAACGGCTGCATGACGGAAGCCCCAGAAGCAGCACCCCCAGCAGAAAGTAAGTGAAGTTTTTCATTTCAAGTTCTTACGGGGGATACGCGTAAAATAAATCGCATCAATGGCTGTTTTCTCGCCACCCTCATACAGTACGCCAACGTCACCGCCCTTCAATATAACCAAATCACTGTAAGAAGCCGGTCCTTCTGTTATGGTCGCCACCCGTTTCCACGTTTTACCGGCATCCTTGCTCATGCGAAGCGTCATGTTGCGTCGTTTGGACGCATGCTCGGGATTGGAGAAATACAGGACCTTGGACGGCCTCCGGTGTACCGAACGATTGATGAGACTGGCTTGGCATACGGGTTCCACGAGGGCTTTATCGGAGTAAGGAGGCTCAAAAGAAATACCCCGGTCCTTGCTGATCGCCACCTGTCGCCAGATATCGTCGGCACCGCGGCCCTTCATCAGGTTATTGCGCATGTTCAGCATCAGATCCCCCCCGGGGAGCTCCACGACCGTACTCTCGTTGCCGACGTCCACCCCTCCGCCGATTCGCCAGGTGTCTCCCCCATCATCGGAATAAATGACATGAGAAGTAGACCTGCCGCCGAAATTCCCATGGTCGCAGGCGACAACCAGGCGCCCGTCACGCAGTTGCAGGGCATGGCCGGGTCCCGTGGCATACCACGTCCATTCCGGGACCTTCGCCTGCGCCGTAATATCCTTCGGTTCAGACCACGTCAACCCTTCATCATCGGAATACAGGCTGAAAACGCGGCGCGTATTGAAGGACGTGCGATGATGGATGGCCGGTTCGTGATCCCGCCCATCATTCCAGGTTGCCAACAAAACCACCCGTCCAGTCCGCCTGTCTACGATTGGGGCCGGATTGCCGCAAACATTCGCTCCGTCGTCCCAAATGGTGATCATCTCGCCCCATGTCTTCCCACCGTCCAGCGAACGCTTGACAACTAAGTCAATGTCGCCCGTATCGGAGGTACTACCGTGCCGGGCCTCGGCAAAAGCCAGCAGGACTCCGGATTGGGTACGGACAATAGCAGGGATACGGTAAGTATGGACCCCCTTTTCTCCCTGGTTGAAGACAATCTGTCCGGAAGGAGTCTGCCCCATGGCCAGGCGGGATGACGCCAGGAGAAGAATCAGTACAAGTATTCTTTTCATTTGAAAATATTCTTGAATTCTTCAAACCGGGTTCCCTGAAGATCCCTCAGGAAGGACTCATACGCAGATGGGGACAGGGTAGCCAGCGGCCGGCGGCAAGGGCCCAGATCCAGGCCGGCAGCATTCATGAACGCTTTCCCTGTTCCGTTCCCATATTTCCCCAAAAGGGCGATCATACGGTTGGCTTCGTACTGAAGCCTGGCGGCGAGACTCCTGTCTCCCGCCTCAAAAGCATCCCTGATTGCATGATATACGGGAGCATTGTATCCGTATGTACTACCGACAAATGCGTCCGCACCAATAGAAAGCGCTTCCAACAGCATTTCATCGCGTCCCCAAAGAATATTGTATTTCCGGTCCTTGTATTCCAGACACATCTGGTAGTCCATCATATTCTCAAAGGTAAACTTGATTCCGGCAAAGTTCGGAATCAGCCCATCCACGGCCTTCAGCAACTGAAGCATGTCAAAGGAAACATACGTCAGCACCGGGATATGATAATAATAGAACGGCATTTCTGGAACAGCGGCAGCGACTTCCGCCAAAGTCAGGGCCAAATCCCCGACATTCGCTGCTTTCTGGTAATACGGAGCCGTCATCGCTACCGCATCCAGCCCCACTTCTTGCGCGTATTTTGCCAGTTCGATGCACTCGTTCACACTGGTACCGCCCAAGAAACCAATTACGGAGAAATTGACTTCCCGGTATTTCGACCATTCCTTGAATAACGCCTTTTTTTCCCCCTGTGTCAAGGCCGATCCTTCACCCGTTGTTCCGCAGGCAAATACCCCACTGATTCCATTATCCTTGTAAAAACGCGCCTGCAAGGCAACCTTCCCCAAATCTACTTTCCCGCTTGCATCAAAAGCCGTAAACGGCGCGCATATCAATCCTTTTATTCTATTCATGGTTATATAACGTATTTTTTCATTGCTGTCCACTAAAAGTTGCGGACGGTTGTAAAAGTCAAAAATCAACCAACGTGGGTTCGTAAAACCTCCCCTCTGGTCTCAACGCTGCGGGAAGGCGGAAATCCGCAGCCGGGCAGCGCCCATGGGGATCAGGGAAAGGGTTTCCCCTTCCCGGGCCCGCGGCGCATCCTCATCGGGCAGCACTTCCGTAAATCCGGTGGCATCCCATCCCCAGGAAGGGACTATCACCCCCGTCGCAGTAAACCGCAGGGGAACATTCTCAGGGGTGAAGGGATTATTGTCAGAAGGCCAGGGACGGCGTTCCGACAGGCGGACCGGAGCGGAACAATCCAGCGCATAGTTCCAGGGGCTCTTCGCGTGGATACTCCAGGAAGGCCAGGCAGAGGCATCCGCTCCTTCCTGCCAGCGGGAAGAACCAATCGCATTGTCGCGGCTGTCTGCCTTGACATATTCTTCCTCAATCGCCAGGGAAAGCGTCAGCGGACCGTAATCCACGCTGACACTGTGCTGGTTGACCGCCCATTCGCGCATGGAAACCACCATCGGAAGTTCCAGTTCGACAACATCCCCGTCTTTCCACTGCCGCTCGATGCGGGCGTATTGGCCGCCCTTGACGGAGGTGGCACGACCCGCCACCTTGATCCGGGCGCCCTTGCACCAGGACGGAATCCGGAGATACAGCGGGAAGGTGACGGCCTCCGGCGCCGAAACGATGAATTTGACGGTGGCATCAAACGGATAATGCGTCTCCTCTTTCAACGTAATTTCCTTTCCGTCACCCACTTTTACCTTCGCTTCGCAGGCATTGTACAAGAGAATGGCCGCCCCGTTGTCAGGGGTCGCCATCACCAGGTGCGCAGCATAATAGGGCCATCCGAAGCCATGATTGTGCTGGCAGCAACGGCTGGAGAAAGGATTCATGGACAGGAATGGGCCCCGGTTCTGGATACTCGGACTATGGTTGACCGCATCGCTGACCGTCATGTTGGGACATGTGATATAGCGCAGCGATTTGTAGTCCGGCATGAATGCCGCCGGTAAGCTGTTGAACGCCACATCCTCGCAGTTTTCCGCCCAAAGCGGGTCTCCGGTAATCAGCATCAGGATCTCATCGGAGGCCATCTGCTCGACAAAACCGCAAGTCTCCGTTCCCTGCCGGGGATCGATATAGCCGTTCCGGGCGTTTTCGTCTGCCCCGAACATCCCGCCCGGGACCTGGCCAAAAGCCCGCCGGACCAGACGGTAATCGCGGTAGGTGGCCCGAAGCAGGGCACTGTCTTTCGCAAACATGTAATACGTCGCCGGCTCCCGGAAGCATTCGGCAATATTGACATTATGCCAGTTCGGAAGGGTTGAGGGAGAGGTCCAGTCCGCCATGGACCGGTGGATCTTGTCGGCAAAGCCCAGCAGCCATTCCTCCCCCGTCCTGGCATACAACCAGGCTACCGTCCAGAGGTTGTCCCCCGCCCGGGTGTTCTCCCAATAAGTCGTATACAGTTCGTCGTCCGGCACGCTGTTAAGATACTGGAAGTACCTCAGCATGAACGGGATGACGCGTTCATCCGCCGTATATTCATAATACTCCTGCAGGATCCACAGGGCCACCATGTTCGGCCAGTAATCCGGACAGCCTTCTTTCTTCCCGGCCTGTACCCGCCCTTTCCGGTCAGGCATCGGTCCGAAATACCCGTCCTCCCGCTGCGAGCAAAGGATCGCCTCGATCCAAATTTTACTCTCTTCCAGCATCGGGGTATCTTCCAACAGGATTCCCATGGAATAATAGCCCCGGAGCCAATAGGGGACCTCTTCCCATCCCCACTTACCTCCGGTTGAAAGCCAGGCATTGTCCTCTTTCTGGAGCCAGGCGCTGATTTCCCCCAGATGGCCGCACAGACCGTCCTTTTGCAATTCAAGCTGCCTGCGTATCCATCCCTCGGGGCGGATACTGCCGGCAGGCAATTTCACCAATTGCTGCGGGAGAAGCGGCGCACCCGGACTGGGATAATAGGCATTGATCCCCTGTGGAAAACGGTCTACGGTCTGAACCGCAGAATTGCCCGAACAAGCAGCGACAGCAAGGATGCCGAAAACAAATAAAAGCCTTTTCATAGCAGGACTCATTTAACGATATTTAACTACTCAAACGTAACCTTGATGGTATAGGGCACGCCGTTCAGGACGTCCGTCCGCCCCGAATATTCAACCCCGTATTTCCCCATGGAGGAAATGACTGTCGTAGCGCAGAAAACGGAAATATAGTATTTCCCCGGCTTGGGAGAGGCGATCTCAAGCTTCTTGTCCACCCGCTCCCCGATGTTGCGCCAGGCGGCATTGTCCCCATAGGCAAATCCGTCCCGGCCGGCAAAAAGATACAGGTCGAAATCGTCGGAACCCACAACGCCCTTCAGGTCGACCACCATCTTCCCGACCCCATCCGGTACGTCGATGCAGAAATGGTGGTACTGCCGGTCGCCGAGGGGCGCATAGGCAGGATTGCCCCGATCGGCCATGTTCCGGGCCTCTCCCGGGCGGAGCTGCGCTTTCAGCCGGGGCGTCCCGTTCCCTGCCAGGGCATAGCGGACCAATGCCGCCATCAGGTTCAGGTTCGCGCCCTCGCGGGCCCCTTCCGGATGGGAACCGCACAGAATGATACGGCCGGATTCCCCGGAAGCCTTGTATGCCCAGATGCAAGGGAGCCCGTTGATATTCCGCTCCAGTTTCCTGCCGCCCGTATTGTACCGCGCCAGCACCTCCGTACCGGAAGGGAAGGGTTCCGCCGCGAAACATCCGCCGTTGTGGCGCGTACTGTCAAGGGGAGCCCAGGCGCCGGGATCAAAGCAGCCCGCCCAGTCTCGGCCAGGCTCCAAATCCAAGGCGGTGAATGAATTATTCAGCTCAGTCGAGGTCGTGTAGCCGGGCCAGAGTCCCAGATACACATCCGTTTTCTCAATTTTTCCGGACCCGGGAGACAATACACCGCCACTTGCCAGAAAGGCCCCGGCGCAGGAGCCCAGATAACTGCCGCCGGCGGAAACGAAATCGCGATACGCCTGCCGGCCGGCCTCCTCCAGCGATGTACCGTGCTTCCCTGCCCGGCCGCCGTTCATGTACACCATCCGGAACCGGGGCTGCCCGTCGGGATAGAGCAGGATCCCGTTCTCATCCACGGGCGATCCGGCAATTAATTCCCGCTGGCGCAGGGTATCCGTCGCCGTGAAACGATAGGGCTCCGTATAGCTGTGCCTGGTAGAAATGAACGCCTCCATCGACAGGCCCAGCAATTCGGCCACGGGCAAGTCCGTCCGGGAAGTCAGCATGATGCCGCTGTCCATGAACAAATCCTTGTAATACCCCCTGCCATGGCTCTGGGCGGCGGCTGTTCCCGCCAATAGCAGCATGACGGTAAGCAGAATAAGAAGGCGTCTCATGTGTCAAATCCAGTTTGAGGTAAAAATACAAAAAAACCGGCCTTTTGAAAAGGCCGGTTTTTCATTTTTATACGGAAAACCGTTTATTTGATCTTCTTATAACCGTAACGGGCCTCGTCACCGAGCTCGAGCTCGATCTTCATGAGACGGTTGTACTTCGCGATACGGTCGGTACGGCTGAGGGAACCGGTCTTGATCTGGCCGCTGTTCGTAGCGACAGCGATGTCAGCGATGGTGGTATCCTCGGTCTCGCCGCTGCGGTGGGACGTAACGGTGGTGTAACCGTTGCGGTGCGCCATCTCGATTGCGTCGAGGGTCTCGGTCAGGGAACCGATCTGGTTGACCTTGATAAGGATGGAGTTACCGGCACCCATCTCGATACCCTTCTGGAGGTATTTCACGTTGGTCACGAAAAGATCGTCACCGACGAGCTGGCAACGGCCGCCGATAGCCTTGGTGAGCTTCACCCAGCCTTCCCAGTCTTCCTCGCTGAGGCCGTCCTCGATGGAGTCGATCGGGTACTTGGTAATCAGCTGCTCGAGGTAAGCGATCTGCTCCTCGGAGGTGAGCTTCTTGCCGTTCGGATCTTTCTTCTTGCCGTCTTTCAGCTGCTTGTAATCATAGTAGAAGGTGTCACCCTCTTTGAAGCAGAACTCGGAAGCAGCGCAGTCCATGGCGATGGTCACGTCCTTGCCGGGCTCGTAACCAGCCTTCTTGATGGCCTCGATGATGCAGTCGAGCGCATCGTCAATGCCTTCGAGCTTCGGAGCGAAACCACCTTCGTCACCGACAGCGGTGGAAAGGCCGCGGCCCTTGAGCACCTTCTGGAGGGCATGGAAAACTTCGGCACCGATCCGGACAGCCTCCGCCTCACAGGCGGCGCCGACAGGACGGATCATGAATTCCTGGAATGCGATCGGGGCATCGGAGTGGGCACCGCCGTTGATGATGTTCATCATCGGGACAGGCAGCACATAGGTGTTCGTACCACCGATGTAGCGGTACAGCGGAATGCCGAGATATTCAGCGGCTGCTTTGGCGACGGCGAGGGAAACGCCGAGGATCGCGTTGGCGCCGAGATTGCTCTTGGTCGGGGTACCGTCGAGTTCGAGCATGGTCTTGTCGATGGCACGCTGCTCCAGCGCGGACATGCCGATGATGGCCGGAGCGATCTTGTCATTGATGTTCTCAACTGCCTTGAGGACGCCCTTGCCACCATAGCGCTTGGGATCGCCGTCACGGAGTTCGAGGGCCTCATTCTCTCCGGTGGATGCACCTGAAGGAACGGCAGCCGTACCGATAACACCGCTTTCGAGGATAACTTCAGCCTCAATCGTAGGGTTTCCTCTCGAATCGAGGATCTCCCTTCCAGTAACTTGGATAATTCTCATGATTATAAATAATTAAAAAAGATTTCCATTCTTTCCGGGGCATTTTCCCGGAAGCGCCGCAAATTTACAAATTCTGTCGGGAATTAACAACATCGATTCTCCGTCAGAAAACCGGCCGCACAATCTTGATTCCGGAAATTTTATTCCGGGAAAGGACGTATTGCACGATTGTCTTCGGATCCACAGCCACTTTTCCCGCGCCGGGAGAAGCGTGGATGAATCCGACCACGGCGCCGGGAGTGCCCGGGGCCACCGGATTCCCCTTCCCGTCATGGACCAGGACCAAGGCGACATGGGAAATGTCCAGGCCGCTGGTCGACGTGACGAAACAGAGGATGTCTCCGCTCCGGAACTTCCCGGAAGCCCCGGCAATCTTCTCTTTCGGCAAATAGGTGTATCCTGCCGCATTGAGGCGCTCCTCCACGGCAGCGATCACTTTCAGGTCTTCCAGCGCCTTCGGGTCATGGGCGTCAGCCAAATGGGGGTAATCCATGTAGTGGTTGGTCATGAAATGAAGCGGATGGTCATATTTCCTTCCGCCCAAGGGCAGCGTCAAGTCCTCCAGCAGGCCGCGCGAAACCCCCTTTTCAATCCACTCGGTCGTGTAATGAATCCGATCAGAATACTTTTCGGCCTTCCCGTCCCGATACCGGCTCTGCAAGACCAGTTCCTGCAGCAATGGATAATCCGCCGCAGCTCCCTGCCGGCGGACAGCCAGGGCGAGGTTCATGCAGGTCTCCACGAAAAGGATGCAGTCCGTCTTGTCCAGGTAAACACGCAGTTCTTCCCGCCAGGTGCCGTCCGGAGCGGGAGCGTCCAGGGTTCCGCCCACGTAAGGCGTCTCCCGCAAGGCCAGGGCGGCCCGGGTCATCAATTCTCCGGCCGGTGCCTCCCGCAGGGGCGCGAGTTCCGCAACCACACGTTCCGTTATCTCCGCCTGCCGATCCGCGGAAGGGTTCTGCGCCCCGAGCGGAAAGGCCAGGAGCAGCAGAAAGAGTAAGCCTTTTCTCATTATTTCACCGGGGTCAGGTAGATATTGCGGATTTCAATCGGGCCGCCTTCGCTTTGGAATCCGATATAGCCCTCTGTCGCTCCGCATACGGCCTTGTTGACCAGAACGCCGTTGATGCGCCCTTCAATCAGTTCACCCTTACAGGTGAAATCCGCGGTATTCCACTGTCCGGCAGGCTTTTCCGGATTCTTTTCCAACGGGAGTTTCTTGTAGAAATTATTGGACGCATCGACGCCCTCCATCGGAATCCCGCCCATCAGGTAACCGAAATCGGAATCGCGCATCTGGAACTGGATGCCAACGGGCCATACGACATCCGGATCCTGCAGCCGGTTGAAGATCCCGCCGTCAGCCGGATCGGCTGCCCAGCGCCACTCCAGGTGGAGCTGGTAATCGGCATATTTCTTATCAGTCCGGATATAGCCGAACGGCGTACCGGTGATGCAGAGAACCCCGTCCTTGGCATAGAATGTCTCGGAGGCAGGAGATGTGGCATCCTCCGGAAGGACGCACCGCCACCCGGTCAGGTCTTTGCCGTTAAACAACATTTCTTTCTTCGGGCCGCAGGAGGCCAGCAGAAGCACCGCCGCGAAGGCAAGTAGAAGGGTTTTGATTTTCATATTCATATGCATTAATCTTTTTCCGTCAAACAGCCAAATATACGAAAAACAACGGAAACGAAAACAGGAGTCGCCGGAAATCCCGGCAACTCCTGGTCAATCAAAACGGGTCAATCCCAATCTATTTGTAAATAAACCGGGTATTGTTGAACCGCAGGTTATTGACATGCTGGTACCGGTCTCCCTTGTTGAAATACACGGCCCCATGCCGCTTGGCATCCGCGAATTCCTCTTCGGGAAGGCGCTCGAACGTGCAGTTGTTGAAACTGATCTCTTCGAAAACACAGTCTTTGCGCCCCTTGATATACGGGAACTGCATGCACTCGACTTGCATGTCGGAAAAACTGATGTTCCGGATTCCAGCGCAGAGAACCTCTTCTTTCTCAACGAGCTCCATCAATATCGGCTGATACACATGTTTCATCCGGATATTGGTGAAAGTCATATTTTCGATCAGCGTCGCCTCGCGCCCGTAATCATTGCTCACTTCGGAAATGCCGGGCATGTAGAAGGAAATACCCGTGGAAGTATCATAAATCTGGAGGTTGGAGAAAGAGCAGTCGCGCATGACGCCGTCATTGGTCCACGCGAAACGGATGCCTGACGACCAACTCCGCAACACACAGTTCGTAACTACGACTCTTTCGCAGGGTTTGTTTTCCTTGAGCGACTTGCTGTTCGCGCGGATGATAATCGAATCGTCCCCGGTCTGGATGATGCAGTTGGACACGGTCACGTCACGGGAGCAGTTGATATGGATGCCATCGTTGTTCGGATACCGTACGTCCGCTATGATCTTGCAGCGGTCGAAATGCACCACGTCGCAGTCATGGATCCAGTAGCTCCAGCCCGCCGGCTGGTTCGTCATCGTGATATCCGTCACCGTAACATTCTTGCAGCCTGCAAAAAAAACGACCCGGGGAAGAGATTCCTTGCGGGGAACGGTCCGGACATATTGCCATCCCGTCCAATCACCTTCCTTTTCCTTGACGAAATGCGTTCCGTTGCAGTCAATCGTCCCACGCCCGGTGATCGCGATGTTTTCCGCCTCATCGGCATAGATAATCGACGCATTCCGGTGCCGGGGCATCCCCTTGGAAATATAGTGACGCACGTCGGTCCGCTCGGGGTAATCCGCAAGATCCGGCGACGCGAGCAAGGTCGCGTCCGCTTCGATGTGGAGTTCCACACCGCTCTTGATTTCAATCGGAGTGATCAGGAAGACGCCCCCGGAGAGGGTCACCCGACCGCCGCCGGCTTTGGAAACCTCGTCAATGGCTTTCTGGAGAATCTTCGTAACCTTCGTCTTTCCGTCCGCCTTGGCTCCATATGACTTCAAATCAATGTCTTTCGCGCCGGCCACCTGCATCCCGAAAAGGACGAGGAGCGTCAATGCAATGGCTTTTTTCATATTCAGGAATGTTTGTGATTATTCTTTCGGTAATTCTTTGGTATTGAACGTCGTGCCATTGAATTCAATCCCCTCTGCATAGCGGAATAATTCATTCGGCGCCGCATCGGGAGCAGCCTCCCGGGTAAAACTGCAATGATCGAATACGATATTCCGGATCACGTTCCCCTCACGGCCATGAAACACAGGGAAATTCGCTCCTGTTGCATGGACATTGGAAAAATGGATATTCCGGATCGCTTCCACCTGCGTCCGCTGATTGCTGGCAATCGAGAAGGTAATCGGGCGGGAAAGAATGCCGTCCATCACGATGTTGGAGAACGTCATGTTTTCCACCAGGGTCGCCTCTCTGCCGTAGTCCGTCTTCCCCATTCCCGGGAGCGTCAGATTAATGCCGATCCATGTCCCCGTGATGACCAGGTTCGAGAAACTGCAGTCCCGCATGACCCCGTCGTTCGTCCAGCCGATCCGGATACCCGAAGCCATGCTGCGGAGCAGGCAGTTGGTTACCACCACCCGTTCACAGGACTTGTTTTCCCGGAGGGAACGGCTGTTCGCCCGGACGATGATCGCGTCGTCTCCCGTCTCGATATGGCAATCGGAAACGGTCACATCGCGGCTGCAATTGATATGGATCCCGTCATTGTTGGGATAAGCCAGGTTCGCGAGGATCTGCAGGCCCCGGATGGTGACCCGGTCGCAGTCGTGGATCCAATAGCTCCAGCCGGCCGGCTGGTTGGTCATTGTCACGTCCTCCAACAGGACATCCTTGCACCCGGCGAAAAACACTACGCGGGGAACCGATTTTTCATTCGGATACACCCGCTCGTATTTCCACCCGCGGTTGAACGACGGCTTTTCCGTCTTCCGGATATGGTAGGTCCCGTTCGCATCGATGACGCCCCGGCCCGTAATGGCAATCCGCTCTGCCTCATCGGCAAAAATCATGCAGGCATTCCGGTGCCCCCGCGCCAGATTCTCGCTGATCACGTGTTTGGCATCCCACTCCGGATAATCTTCGATGTCGGGAGAGAACAGCAAACGAGCCGTTCCGTCGATATACAGATTGACGCCGCTTTTGATCTGGACAGGCCCGGTCATGTATATCCCGTCCATCAGGACGACCCGGCCGCCGCCAGCCTTATTGCAGGCGTCGATGGCATTCTGTATGGCCTCTGTGTTCTTTTTCACGCCATCCCCTTTCGCCCCGAACTTGCGCACATCGAAATCCGCGGCCTGCAGGGGAAGAAGGGAGAGCGCCATGACTGCGGGCAGAACGATGGTGAAAAGACGCATTCTGTTTCCGTAAATCATTTCGTTCTGGTAGTAAAAGAAGTAGCATTGAATATAATACCTGTGGCATGGACCATCTGCATATCTTTCTGCTCGGGATTCACCTGGGTAAAACTGCAGTTATTGAAAACGATATTTTCAATGGGGACATCTTCCCGGCCGATGAAACAAGGGAAATTGGCACCCGTCGCCTGGATATTGTTGAAACGCAGGTTCCGGATGGCTTCCGCCATCGCCTTTTCCTTGATGCTGATGACGATGGGATAGTAGTAAATCCCATCCATAACGATATTGTCGAAGCAGATGTCCTCGATCAGGGTTTTCTCCCGTCCCCAATCCTTGTTGTGGGGCGTCGGCAAGGCGATCCCGATGCCGTGCTTCGACTCGGTGATGACGAGATTCGAGAGGGTGCAGTGCCTGATGACCCCGTCATTGGACCAGGCAATCCGAACGCCGTTGGCATGGCTGCGCAGCACACAGTTCGTGATGACGCAACGCTCCATCGGCTTGTTCTCATGCAGGGAGCGACTGTTCGCCCGGATCACGATGCTGTCATCCCCGCACTCTATATGGCAGTCGGAGACAGTCACATCCCGGCAGCAGTTGAGATGGATCCCATCATTGTTCGGATATTTCAGGTCAGCCAGGATTTGAAGACCCCGCACCGTGACGCGGTCACAGTCATGGAGCCAGTAGCTCCAGCCCGAAGGCTGGTTCGTCATTGTCACATCCTCCAGGAGCACATCCTTGCAGCCTGCGAAGAACACGACCCGCGGCAGGGACTTGTCATTGGGATAGATCCGTTTGTACTCCCACCCCCCGGCATTGGTCGGCTTGTCCAGTTTCTCGATATGGTAGGTCCCGTTTCCGTCGATGACCCCGCGGCCGGTGATCGCGATCCGCTCCGCCTCGTCGGCGAAGATCACGCAGGCATTCCGGTTCCCCCGGGGCAGGTTCTCGCTGATGATGTGCTTCGGATCGGGCCATTCGGGATAATCCGCGATATCCGGTGAGGCGAGCAGCCTGGCCGTCCCGTCAATATACAGGTTGACCCCGCTCTTCAGCTGGATGGGGCCGGTCAGGTACACCCCGTCCATCAGGACGACCCGGCCGCCGCCAGCCTTATTGCAGGCGTCGATGGCTTTCTGTATGGCCTCTGTGTTCTTTTTCACGCCATCCCCTTTCGCCCCGAACTTGCGCACATCGAAATCCGCAGCCTGCAGGGGCAGCATGCAAAAGAACACAACGACCAGAAAAAACATCCGCTTCATCACTCGTGGATGTAATAGTATTCAAATCCCATGATCTTGGCGAAGGCCTCCAACTGCGGCGTCCAGTCACCGTCCACCACCGCATAGTGCTGGGTCGCACCGATGTTGAGAATCTTCTCAAACAACTCTTTCGCAGGAACTTCCGGACGGAAGATGCTGTGCGAATACGTCGCGAGGAGATGCTTGCCCGGGAGGGATTCCGCCTTGAAGCAGATCAGTTTGTACTTCCCGTCTTCCTCGTACAGGCCGGCGATGGTCTTCATGCCGGGAGAGATGCGGTACCAGGCAAACGGAGCACCGGCATATTTCCAGGAAGTCTTCGCAAAACGCACGTCCCGGGAGATGATCACATTCTGCTGCCAGGCCGGATCGTTATGGTCATTCGGACCGGCATGTCCGCCCGCGAAGGTGCCGAAATCATCCTCGATATGGAACGGCTCCAGGAAGTTGACATGCTTCCCAGTCATCAGCTTCAGGATATAGGTGATCAGACCGGCACCGATGTCCGCCTCCGGAACGAGTACGGAAACATTCTCGTTGAACCACTGCGGATAGAAGCCCGCGCGGCATCCGGCGGTACGGAAGGTTGCCTGGTCAATGTCGTTGTAAACATAGCAGTCGATGTCGTTCTTCTCGGCCAGCTTCTTGATGGCCAGGGTGGCCTTGACGCAACCGATGAACTTGTCGTATTCCACATCGTCCATCATCGCATACTTGGAAGTGAGGTCGTCCGCATAGGCTTTCACTTCTTCGTCCGTCAGGGCCTCGATCGCAGCGCCATAGTCGCTGTAAGGCAGATAGTGGATCTCGGGACCGATCTTCGTGAAGAGATCGTAATTGTCAATGTAGGTGCTCCACATCGCCTCGTTCATGTTGGCCATGAGGCCCACATTGGAATGGCGGAGGATTGCACGGGCACGGGCGGCAGCGGCGAATACGCGGATTTTCTCCGTGATTTGCTCGCGGGTTCCCATCACCGTCGTCACATTCTTCCGCGGCACCCGGCGGATGCTGCCGGAAGCTTCCAGGGAACCGACCAGGGTCCCGGCGCAGAGATAGTCGATAAAGTCGTCTTCATCCAGCGTGGTCTCGAAAGTCATCTTCGGTTTCGCCACATTGGTGAAGATCATCGGGATATCGGGGCAGTCGCGCAGGAAACGGATCCAGGCGAAATCCTCGCTCCAGGACAGGAATTCGACAATGATGAAGTCCACCTTGTCATTCCAGAACTGGTTCATTGCCTTTTCGGCATCCTCCCGCTCATACACGATTCCGGGCCAGGAAAGGTCCAGGAAATCCAGGGAAGCCTTGATGTCTTCCACTGCCTTGAGCTTTCTCTCATGATAGGTACCCCGCTGGGGACCGGACAAGTTTTTGAATCGCGGGGATGCAATCAGAAGCAAACCGGCACGCGATTTCCGGATTTTTTCATTTTTGTTCATAAACAGCTGTTTTATGTCAGATAACCAATTCTTTATATCCTCGGACTGCAAAGCGCCGCAAGACACACCACGGCACACCACAGTCCTTTAACAAAGGAAAGCAAAATTCACCTATTTAGCAAGGTTTTTTTTCGTTTTTTATTGTGTATATTTGTGATGATCCTTCTTTGAACCGTCCACAACAATATGAAAACGCTCATAGACATCAAAAGCCGCGAACCCATTTATAAGCAACTCCTCGCCTACATCGAACGGGAGGTTCGCGACGGACGCCTCGCTGCGGGGACCATGCTCCCCTCCATGAACGAACTGGCCGCCCGGCTGGGGATTTCCCGGGAGACGGTCAAGAAAGCCTATGGGATCCTGACCACCAAAGGAATTATCATCCCCAAGCAGGGGAAAGGTTTTTACGTGGCCGACTTGTCCGCCGATGCCCGGCCGGATATTTTGCTGCTGTTCGACAAATTCTCTGACTACAAACAGATTCTCTTCAATTCGATTGCCCAGAATCTCGGAGGCAATGCCAAACTGACCATCCTGGTCCATAACCAGAGCGTGGACCTGCTGGAATATTTCCTGGACACCTACCTGGGGCAGTTCGATTACTATGTCCTGACCCCGCACTTCCCCCTGGATGAAAAGAGCCAGGCCCGGGCGCTGAAACAGATTTCGCGTATCCCGAACCGGAAATTGCTCCTGCTTGACCACCTCCAGCCGGGCCTTTCCGGCAATTTCAGCGCGGTCTATCAAGATTTCGAGAATGATATCTTCGACGGGCTCATGCAAGGATTGCCCACCCTCAAGCGTGTCCCCATGATGCGGGTCATCACCCTGCCCCAATCGTTGTACGGGCCTTTTGTCCAGAAGGGCGTGAAGCGCTTTACCGACACGTTCTCCATCCCCGTAGAGTTCATGACCACGATTCCGGACGAAATCCACAAAGGCGAAACATTCCTGCTGCTGAATTCCCAGTGGGACACGGCGCTGGTCCAGTTATCCCAAAAAATTCTGACTTCCGGACTCCGGCTCGGGGAAGACGTCCATATCATCTCGTACAACGACGTAGACCTGAATGAATTGGTCCTGGGCGGCCTGACAACGGTTTCTACCGATTTCCGGGAAATGGGACGGCTGGCAGCAGAAATCATTCTGAGCCGCCAGCCGAAGAAAATCCATTGTCCTTTCCGGATGAACCGGAGGAACACATTCTGATTGTAATTCTACAATTTACACTTCCGAACGCCTTCCACCGTAATCTTTACCGGTTCGATGTGCCCCTGGGCATCGAAATGCAGCTCATCGATACAGACGACCCGGTCGTTTCCGTCCGTACTCCCGATGGGATGCCGGTGATAGACAATAAACCATTTGTCTTTCTTCTTGTTATAGATAACCGAGTGATGCCCGGCTCCGGTTCCGACCTCCGGATCCTGCTGCAGGATCTTCCCGATCCGGCGGAAAGGGCCGAGCGGGTTGTCGGCGATGGCATACGCGACGCAGTAATTCGGTCCGGTCCAGCCCCCTTCCGACCACATGAAATAATACTTCCCGTCTTTCCGGAACATGAACGGCCCCTCCACATAGTTCTCAGGCGTAATTTCCTTGTACAGGGAACCGTCCTCGAAAGGAACCAGGCCGGTAAAGGAATTATTGAGTTTGCAGACATTGCAGTGCCGCCATCCGCCGTAATACAGGTAGTAGGTCCCGTCGGCATCCTGGAAGACAAACTGGTCAATCGGCTGGGCACCATGGACGACTTCATCAATCAAAGGCTTGCCCAACAGGTCTTTATAAGGTCCCTGCGGTTTGTCCGCGCGCGCCACGCCGATGCCGCCTTCTCCTTTCTTATGCATGTCGTTCCCACTGAAGAACAAGTAATAAGACTTGTCTTTCCGGACAATGGCCGGCGCCCACATGGCCTGCCAGACCCAGCGCACCTGGGAATTGTCGATGATCCGTTCATGCTTGGTCCAATGGACCAGGTCTTTGGAAGAAAAGGCATCCAAATAGGTCTGTTCCTTGAACGGCAAAGATGCCGTCGGGAAAATCCAATATTCTTTCCCGAATACGGCTCCCTCCGGATCGGCATACCGTCCCGGAAAAACCGGATTCCCTGCATATTCAGGCGTGGAACAGTGCACGCAGCATAATGCCGCCAGCAGCCCTGCGGCTATCATTACAATTCTTCTCATATCCCCCACTTAAAATACCGGACGTTTCCAAGGCTTCCGATACTCCTTGATAAACAGTTTGTTCGCCTCTTTATTGTCGAACTTCTTCCGCACATCGTCATAAACAATGTCGGATTTCACGCGGGCGGCGATATTGCCCAGATGGGCGAATTTGGCACAAAGCGCACCGTTATCAATGGTACAGGCCGTATTCATTTCGCGCTTCCGCATGCAGTCGATGAAATTCGCCAGGTGGTCACGGTGATCCATGTGGTCCGGCAGACTCTGATACGGCTCGATCTTGTCCCGGTAAGGATAAACCACCCAGCTCTCGCGGTTCGCCACAAGACTGCCGTTTTCGCCGACGAACTCGACTCCGTAGTTCTTGTTGTACGGTCCGGCCTCGACGGTAACATTGTTCCACGTGATCAGGAAATCGTTGAATTCATAAACCACGGAAAGGGTATCGAAGGTCTCCGCATAGTTCGCCGGATTCTGGTGATTGCCGCCGGAAGCCATGACCCGGTTCGGCATTCCCTTCACATTCATGCCCCACAAGGCCATGTCCAGCAGGTGGACGCCCCAGTCGGTCAGCAGGCCGCCGCCGTAGTCCCAGAACATCCGCCAGGAGCCATGGAAGCGTTTCGGGTTGAAGGTCCGCTCGGGTGCCGGTCCCAGCCACATGTCGAAGTCCACGTGGGCGGGCGGCGCCTGGTCGGGCACGGGATTCAGGATGGAAGCATAGGCAAAGTTCGCCCAGACATTGACCCGGGCGATGCGGCCGAGTTTCCCGCTGTCGATGTACTTTTTCATCTCATGCCACAGGGTGGCGCTGCGCTGTTGCTGGCCTACCTGGACGACCCGGCCGTATTTCCCTGCGGCCGCCACCATCAGGTCGCACTCGCCGATGGAATTGGCAATCGGTTTCTCGACATAAACATCCTTCCCGGCGGCACAGGCATCCACCATCATCAGGCAGTGCCAATGGTCCGGTGTTCCGATGATAACCGCATCGAGATCCTTGCGTTCCAGCAGTTTCCGGTAGTCTCCGTACAGCTCCGCTTTCACGCCGGTCCGTTTTTCCAGCTCGGCGGCGCGTTTTTCAAGGACCTCGCGGTCCACGTCACACAGGGCCACGCAGCGGACGCCCGGAACAAGAAGGGCATCATTCAAGTCTCCCCAGCCCATGCTGCGACATCCGATCAAGGCTACGTTGATCCGGTCATTCGCCCCCAGCGGCCGGGCAAAAAGATTGTTCGTCAGGACCGGGGTGAATGCGCCCGCGGCCATCAAGGCTCCTGCCTTTCTTAAAAACTCCAGTCGGTTCATAAGCTATTGGGTCTAAATTGTTTATCACTCTCATTTCATCGCCCGGATCGTCTGGGCTTTGACTTTGAAAAAATTGACATTCGGGTTCGGGTCCAAAATCCGGTACTCGGGATGGGTTCCCCAACTGGCCGGCTTGTCCTCAATCTGCATTCCCTCCCCCGTGTCGTTCGACACAAAATACTTGATGCGGCTGTGCCACCGGGTGATCCGCTCCGTCGCCGCCGCATAATCCATCAGTCCGTTCCCGGCCGTAATCACCCGCGTCAGCTCATCCCGGTAGATTTTCCGGCAGGCCTCGAATTTCATCAATCGTTCAATCAGAATGCCCTGATTCCCCCATTGATACGGATCGTGCCGGACCGCATCGTTCTGCGCCCCGCAATTTTGGCAAGTCCCCAACGTATTGTCATAATCGAACGGGATCAGGAAGAACTTATAATCCGTAGGATGATTGGAATTGAAGTAAATATAGAAATTATTCGAATTATTCCAATGGTCATCCCATCCGCCGAGGGCGACATTGACGGCATAAGTCCGCAACAGGAGGTCGACGTCACAGACTTTCCGGATCCAGTCATAGAAAGCCTGGTCATTCAGTCCGCCGACATTCAGGATGAAATTCTGCAGTTGCGCCGCGGCTTCTTCATAGGTCCCTTTGGTCTCTTTCAATTCATAGGGGTAGTCCTTGTCCGCAGCGTCCGGCCCCATCCGGGTCACACTTTCACTGGTGAAATCCGCCCCGATCACGCACTTCCACAGATTGCCCTTCGCACTGCCGAATTGCTCTTTCCTTCTTTTCAGATACTGATTGTCAACACGTTCCAGCATGTTGTACAATCCATAGTAGGCAGGTTCCGGGGCGCCCTCCACATGAATCCACAGACGGCAGTAATGGTCCCGGAGCGCCGTCCAGATCCCCGCCCTGCGGAACAAGTCAAAACAGAAGATCTCCCGCACATGGGACGGATCTTCCTTGAACCATTTCAGATGGAGTTTGTGAATCCCCTTCAAGTCATGGCCCTCTTCATCCTTGTGGAACTTCTGGAAGTTCACGTTGAAATGGCATTTGTGCCAATCAGGATGGGTCTGATGAAGCTGGCCTTTCGCTCCTTCCGGCCGCCGGCGGGATGTCTGGCCCCGCAACCGGATGGCCGCATCCGCTATCCGGGTGACTTCCTGCCCTTTCTTGAAGGCGACATCGCAATGGATATAGGCCTCGGTATGCGAATCCCGGTCATACTCCACCAGAAGCGCATTCCATTCTCTCAACGGGACGGAAACCGTAATTTCAGGGAAATAATTCTCATCCCAGACATATTCCACCCCTTCGTCCCATTGGATTTCTTTGTATGAGACCGGTTGAATCTCCTCAGTCTGAGGAATTTCCGGCTTATCCGGATCCAAGGGATCAGGCGTCTCCGGCCGGGAACAAGCGGCCAGGAGCAACGGGATAATCATCCCCAGAATCCGGAAATATCGCAACATACCGGAAAGATAAGGATTTATTTGGACAATCGGAGAATCTTGCAGCCGTACGGGGGCAAATCCACCTTGACGTTTTCCGCCGTACTTTCATCCTGATGTGTCCAAAGGTCACGCATTTTATACGCGCCCTTCAGGCCCAGCTCCGAAAATGCCAGGGATACGGACTTGGAGTTGGCATCCCGGTTGAAGAAGCCGACCACCCAATCGCCGTTTTTTATCTGGCCGTACCAAATCTGGTTGCGTTTGTCGATGATGCTGCCGGACAGCGGCCGGCCGGCGAAACGGTCCTTGTTCAGTTCGAGCAGTTCCCTGTTCTGGTAGAACTTGGCATTGTCGCCGATCGTGTTGTACTGGTCCGCGATCGCAATCGGTCCGCCCGCAAGCAACTGGAGGGAGATGACTGATTTCTTCTGCTCATCCGTAGCGAAGGTATTCAGCCGGGTGAAGTCCCCGTCCATGATCACGCTGCCGCGGCCGGCCACCTTGGACCAGTGGATAAACCCGTCGAATTGGTTGTCGCAGTTCGGCCACATGCCGCGGACCTTCCCGCGGCTGGCTTCGGAAAAATGGTCCCAGCCGCCGCCCCAGGTGTCGCGCACGGTCCGGAACATGTGTCCGTACTCCGTTTCGAGGACGGCATCCTTGTACAGATGAGGCATGACCAGCGAGACGAACATGTTGTACTTTTTCGCCGACTCGCTGATGTATTTCAGGGCCTGCTCATACACTTCCCGTCCGTAGCCGCGCCCGACGGTTCCCATTCCGTTGTCCCGGCCATCTTCGTACCAGCTCATGAAATCCATCCGGATAAAGTCCACGCCCAGGTCGTGATAATGCTTGAAGAAGCCGTCGATGAACTCTTTGCATCCCGGGTGCGAAGCAACCGCCCACGAGAACCAAGTATCTGCCGCAGAAGGATTTGCCACTTTATCCGTCGATGCATTGTATTTCAGGCTGCCCACTTTGACCTGGGTCCCGGGAATCACCCTGTCGTCCGGACAATGGATCCACAGCGGATTGTCATAGACGCCCAGCTTGAGCCCCTTTGCCTTGCATTTGGCAATGATTTCTTTCAGGGTACAGCTGCCATACTTGTCCATATACATGGAACCTTCGGTGCAGAGCATCGGCATGAAGCCGTCGGTGCAAATCATGTCATACCCGTAAGGGAGAAACTCCGTCGCCATCCAGTTGATGATCTTGTCCCAATGGTCGGATGTGATGTCCATCTTGTCGCCCGGAATGCCGGCTTGTTCCTGCGTCCACAGGTACTCATACACCGTCCAGTACAGCGGGGCTTTCTTGGTATGGATTCCCTGGTCGGGCGCATTCGCCGTCACATCGGGACCGGCATCCACCTGCTTCCCTTCTTCGTGTTTTTCCCCACAGGCGCCGGCGAACAATCCCAGCGCTGTCATTGTCCATAATACTGCAAGTAACCGTTTCATAATTATCGAATTAACGCACAAACGATTAAGCCGGAAGCCTCCGGCTTAATCGCATGTCAAAATCAGGATTCAACCCACTATTCCCCCAGGTATTCTGCGGTAATCTTGTAGGCTTTCAGATCCAATGTAATCTTGTACTGACCGGCATCCACAACCTTCCACTTGTCATCCGGACCGGCCGAATACGTGAATTTATCGCTGGCTGCACCCTTCTTGGAGATTTCGACATTGGCAGCCTCCGGACGGATCGCCTTGGCACCCCAGTCCCCGGTCGTAGTATAGCATTTGAACTCACCGGCGTTCATCTTCCCTTGATAGACAAACACATACTGGCTTTGCTTCGTGAAGGGAGTCGGGGCGTCGATGTTCCAGCCCGCCGGCGTCGCATCGCCGACCATGTACACATTGTCAGCATGGATCGGATCCTTCGGCGGCTCGCTGAGCCATACGATGTTGTATGTCCATGCCTTCAGGTTGAACGTAATCCGGTAAACGCCCGCTTCCGTGACCTGCCATTTCTCGTCCGGATCCCCGGCATGCATGATGAACGGAGCTTCGGCAATACCGCTTTTCCCTACTTGCAGGCCTGCGACAGAAGGACGGATGAACGGAACGTCCCAGCTTCCCTTGGCCAGCATGGCCTTGAATTCGCCCCGGTTCAGGACACCCTCGTATACAAACACATATTTGTCCTCCTCCGACTGGGTGAATTCCGTCGGGTTTCCATTGTCCCAACCCGCCGGGGTCGCATCACCGAGGAAATACAGCACCGAAGTCTTGATGGGGAGCGTTTCCTCAATGATAATGATTTGCTTCTCGCCTTCGCAGCCAGCCATGAACAACGTCATGAAAAGGGCAGCCAGGCTGATTATCTTATTGATCGCTTTCATATTCTCTGCGTATTAATATTAATCATTATATCCGGGATTCTGCTTCAGCTCGTTATTGGCGTCCAGAACCGAACGCATCAACGGGAAGATCGCCGTATGGTTGTCCGGATCCGCGGTCTTGTCCCACCAGGCATTGTGGAACTTCCCGAAGCGGATCAGGTCGATACGACGGCGGCCCTCCGCAAAGAATTCGCGGCCCCACTCGTCGAGCATCTCGTTCATATCCAACGTCGCCTTTCCTTCCGGGGCATACAGGACCTCGCTCCAGTTCGCCTGCGGATAGTTGCGCTTGCGCACGCTGTTCAGAAGCTTGGCAGCCTCGTCGGTCTTGCCCTCGCGAAGTTTGCATTCAGCCAGGGAATAAATCATCTCGGGAAGACGGAATTCCGTGTAGTCGGACTGGTCCTGTCCCTCATCCGAATCCTGATAGAGCGGGTATTTCACGAAATGGTAACCCGAATTGTGGTCGCCGTTCTCCATCTTGCTGTCGCCGCCCGGCCACTGGTCTGCCGGCATGTCGTGGAAGACACCGACGGCATCCCGGATGTACAGGTCATAGGCGATGGTCGGACCGACGACGGCAGCGGTCTTGCCGCTTTCATCGACATATTCCAGACGACCGTACACGAACATTCCCTCGCGTTTGCTGTTCCCCAGGTTCTTGTAGCACTTCATGCGCTCGTCGCCGGGATACTTGCGGAATTTCTGGACGGTCATGCCCAGGTCGTAGGTAAAGAGTTTGCCATCATTGTCGTAGCTCGGAGAGGCCGCCCACTTGGTATTGTGACCGCCTTCCTTGGCTTTCCGATCATTGGCATAGTATCCGAAACGGGCCGGAACCGTCCACCAGTACATGTCACCGGAATAATGCCAGTGCGTGTTCTTTCCACCGGGGAATCCGAAGATCACCTCATCGCAGGTCTCATTGTTCCAGTCGAATGCGGCATCCCAACGGTCAGCCACGGCGTAAGGGCCATACTTCCCGTCAATCAGATTCTGGGCATACGTAGCACAGTCGGTATAGCGTTTCTCGCCGACATAAACCTCCGCATTGAGGTAGAGTCGGACCAGCATGGCAGCGGCGGCAGCCTGGGAGAATTGTCCCTGCGTCAGGAGGTTTCCACCCAGGGAAGCCTTGGGAGTCAACAGATCGAGGCATTCTTTCAACTCGGACTCGACGAATTCGAAGATGACCTTCGGCTCCACCTGGTTCTTGGTGTTCAGGCTCTGGTCATTGAAGCTGACCACATAAGGTACATTCCGGAATTCATCCAGCAGGCGCAGATAGAACCAGGCGCGCAGGGCGCGGCACTGACCTTTCAGGTTGTTGAATTCTGCTTCTGAGAACCCGAATCTGGACGGATCCAATGTCTCGAGGTCCTCGATCACATAGTTGCACTGGCCGATACCCTGATAGCATCCGGTCCACTCGCCCTCGATATTCTGGCCGTTTTCCACGTTGTACAGGTGGTCATGCATGATACGCCATTTCCCACTGTCGTCCCACCAACCGTCACGCGTAACCGTAACGAGCTGGTCGGCAGTAAGTTCGTTGATAACGAAACGGTTCTGGATGCTCCAGTAACCATGTTCGAAAGGACGGAACGTCGCGCGGACGACATCCATCTTCGTGTTGTAATAGTTCTGGGTACCGACCTGGTCGTAAAGTGTTTCATCCAGATTGGTGCAGCTTGAGAATAAAGCGGCGGTCAGAACGGCAACAGTTATATATCTATATAGTTTCATGACTTTCGTTGTTTTCTGCATGGTTCATGTATTAGAAATCAATCTGGACACCCAGGATGAACTGGCGGCTGGTCGGATAGTACTGGCGGGAACCCGTCGCACTCGGCTCCAGGCCGTTCACCTGGTAGGAAGCCGGGTCGACGCCACTGAACTTGGTGAAAGTCAGCAGGTTCTTTCCAGTCAGATAGAGGCGGACTCTCTGGAGATATTTCCAGTCTATCTTGGCCGTATAGCCCAGATTCACCATATCCAACTTCAGATAATCACCCCGCTCGAGGAAATAGTCGCAGACGATCGGGTTGGCATCCAGGGACACCGGATTGTTCTTCCCGTAAGCTTTCTTGAGGACGTTTCCGGTGAAGTTGCGGGTTCCGTAATAGAAGTCATGGATGTTGAAGATGTGGAAGCCGAAGGCGCCGCGGAAGAACAGGGACAGGTCGAAGTTCTTGTAGCGGAAGTTATGGGTCATGGATCCCGTGAATTTCGGGAGGCCGTTGCCGACATACTGCTTGTCCTCCTGGGTTCCTTGGGCGGCTTTGATCATATCACCCTCCCTGTCGTAGATGATCCAGTTGCCATCCAGGTCGTTACCGGCATATTTCCACATGTAGAAACCGCCGATCCGGTGACCTTCCTCGACCCGCTGCAGGTCATAGTACGGGAACGGAGCCTCGGTCGAAGCGGTATAGTAGTATTTCTGGGCAACGAACTCGGAATTACTGAAATGCTCGAATTCGTTCGACATGGTCGCGCCCAGCACGCCCAGGTCATAATGGAAGTCGCCGCTGTCGATTACGTTCCAGTGGATGTCGAACTCAAAGCCGGAGTTCCGCATGGTACCGACGTTGACGTAGGTCGACGTATGGAGATACGGCGGGACGGAGACATTGTAATCACCCAGCAGGTCAACCTGATGGCGGTTGAAGTAGTTGAAGGAACCGAACACTTTCGAGTCGAAGAGAGCGAAGTCGAGACCGACATTCCAGTTCTTACCCTTCTCCCAGCGGAGTTCCGGATTCACATTCTTGGAAGGACCCCAGACCTGGAAATCACGGCCGTTATACGAATAGTATCCGAAAGAAGTCATCGTATTGAGCGACTTGTAACTATCGAAATTCTGGTTGCCCGTGACACCGTAGTCCGCACGGAGTTTCAGTTCGTTGATCCACTTCACATCCTGCATGAACGGTTCATCGGAGATACGCCAACCGGCGGAGACCGCAGGGAAGTAACCCCATTTGTTGTTGGCGCCGAAGCGGGAAGATCCTTCGTAACGGAGGGATGCCGTCAGCAGATAGCGGCCGTTCCAGTCGTAGCTCAGACGACCGAAGAAGGCAATCAGTTTCGCATCATTGCGATAGGTGTCGAAACCGACTTCATTCTCTTCCTGGGCGTATTCACCGGTTCCCAGGTGATCGAAGGTCAGACCGTCGTTCGGGAAATCGGCATTGCTGGCGTTCAGGCCGGAATTCTGCTCATACTGATAGGAATAACCGAGCATCGCTTTGATGTTGTGGTTATTCAAGTGCGCCATATAGTTCGTGAGCCACTCCAGGTTATAGAAGCGGTACTGGCTATAATCCCGGCTTGCCTGGCCCTCGCGTCCGTTCTGCTCGCAAAGCGTACTGGTAGAAGGACGGAACCAACCGTTGAAGTGGGTGGCATGGTGGTCAGCGAAGGAGACCTGCGTGGAGAGGTCGTGATTGCCGGTACCGTCCTTGAAGAGGAGCGGAAGCAGGTTGAGCTTAGCCGTGGCATCCCATTCCAGGAGCCGGTCCTCGCCCTTGCTCTGCTCAAGCATGAGCAGTTCGACCGGGTTCGTACCTTCGACCTGGCCGCCCAGGAAATTGTAGTAACGGGTAGGATCGTCCGGATCCATGATCGGGGTCGTCGGGTTTGTTTCCAAGGCCCTGCGGAATACGCTCCAGTCGGAGTTGTCGCGATAGATCACACGCGGAGCAATGTTCGCCGTGAAGGTGAAAAGACCACTCTGGGTGGTATGGTTGACAGAAGAACGGGCGCCGTACTCCTGACGGGCGGAGCGGATGTCGATACCTTTCGCATCGCGATAGTCCGCGGTAACCCGGTAATTCGTCTTGGAATTACCGCCGCTCAGCGTAAGGGAATGGGTATGTTTCGTACCGATCCGGCTGACGGCACCGAGCCAGTCCACACTGTCGCCCAGGTCTACACCACGGCCGTCTCCCAGGATGCGGTACTCACGGTACTCATCGGCTGTGAGGATATCCAGTTCACGGTTCATGACGTCAATGGAGAACGTTCCGTTGTACTGGGTATGGATGGTCCCGTCCGTGGAGCCTTTCTTGGTCGTGATCAGGATGACACCGTTGGAGCCGCGCGTTCCGTAGATAGCGGAAGCAGCACCGTCCTTAAGGATGTCGAAGCTCTCGATATCGTTCGGGTTCAGGTTGGACATGTCCGCACCGGGGACACCGTCGACGACGATGAGCGGTCCCAGGCCTGCAGAACGGGAAGAAATACCCCGGATCTGGATGCTGGCCCCGTTGTTCGGGTCACCGGTACCTGTATTGGTAATGGAGACACCCGCAGCCTTGCCCTGAATCATCATGGCCGGGCTCTGGGAGCTGGCCGGCAAGAAATCCTTGTTGGAAATGTGCGTAATGGCGGAAGTCAATTCTTTCTTGTCCATGGTACCGTAACCGATGACGACCACTTCGTCCAGCAGGGCACGGTCCTCTTCCAGGACGATATCGATGACCTCGCGGCCACCCACGGAGATCTCCTGAGTCTGGTAACCGATGCTGGTCACTTCGAGGGTACCGTTCGGATCCACATTCTTGATGGAATAGTTTCCGTCGATGTCAGTCGCGGTACCGAGAACAGTACCTTTGACGAGTACAGCAGCGCCGGGAACAGGCTCCCCAGCCTGGTCCTTGATGACACCGCGTATCTCAATACGCTGTGCAAAGACGCTCATAGGAAATAGACAGCAAATCAAAACAAGCGCCAGTTTGCTTCTAAGACTTTTTTTACGATTGTCCATAAATTGTTTAAGATACGATGTTCCTTGATAGAAACATCTGGTTATAAGTTGTGAAATCAAAGTTTACAAAGAAAAGAAAAATTGCGGACAATACAATCATTTGCGGTTACAAAATCCTCAAATTTGCATAAGAAATGTTAAGAAAGCGAAATTATAACCCCAAAAATCATCAAAGATTGAACCCGGGAGCGCGCACGGAAAACAAGATTGACAGGAGCAATGTCAAGTCATCAAGCGTGACAATTTAAAACAAAACATCCCGGTTGTATTTCTACAACCGGGATGTCGAAGAACGGCAGCTACCTACTCTCCCACCTGGTGGGGCAGTACCATCGGCGATGGTGAGCT
>Ga0256405_10000663_pt1 | contig 109740 bp, 103 predicted proteins | sample RumenRJG_02DNA_FD_189096 | JGI IMG/M metagenome (GOLD analysis project Ga0256405, IMG submission 189096) | Bovine rumen microbial communities from Lethbridge, Alberta, Canada - RJG_02 | ecosystem: Host-associated > Mammals > Digestive system > Stomach > Rumen | place: Canada: Alberta...
CAGCGGCGCACCGTGGAAGAGGATGCGGGCATCCGGATGGGCGGCTTCGAAAATCTTGCGTTCCTGGTTGAGGATCTTTGCAAAGCGGGTCGAGGTGCCCGAATCGGTCTGCTGGAAACTGGGGGAGAGGAAGGCCATCGCCACACTGCGGTCGGGGCAGAAGAAATGGCCGTTTTCGATGGTGTAATCGCCGACCGAGCCGTCCTCCGCGCCTTCCGGCATCAGCTGCGCGAGGAGGATGTCCCGCAGGGCGAAAGGATCGGTGCAGACCATCTGGGTCGTCTCGCCGGTCATGTCGCTTTCGATCAGTTCGACGTTCTTTACCATCCGGCTTTCGATGGCTTCCGGCGTAAGTGCTTGGGAAAAAGCTGTATAGAATGATGTATCAATCAGCGACGGGAGATGCTCGAAGCCGTAATCCATCGCACCGTGGGCCGTTTCAACCTCCAGCGTGCTGAGGATGCCGCGGATGTATTTCCCGCTGCTGTCCCGCTGCTGCAGCGCTGCGGTGAACTCGTCGATGTACCCGCTCAGCGTCCAGGTATCGAGCGTATCGTCGGGACTGGCGGAGGTGATCTGGATGAAAATCTTGTCTTTCAGGCCGATATCGCTGAAAGCGAGCTCGCTTTCCACACTCGATCTCGGCAGTAATTTGGCCACGTCTTCCTCATATCGGAGTTTGGATCCGAAGAAGACGAAAATCAAGGTGCTTATACCCAGCACCAGATACAGTAATACTTTGTGGCTTTTGAAATATCGGTAAATCGGAACAAATATCCGTTGCATCTCTCTTCTATTAAATCAAGGTGCAAATATACGACTAATTCACGATTTCACAATTTCAAACGAAAGAGCCCCGCAGAATTGCGGGGCTCGTCGGGTTGTCGGACCGTCAGGCCTCGGTCCTGACGGAGTCGATGATTTCGTCGACTTCGGCTTCGATGACAGTCTCTTCGATGACGGGTTCGCCTGCATCCGGATTACCGGCATCCGGACCGCTGGGGCCGCGATGGCAGCGCTCGCGTTTTTCGGCCAGGATGGTGTCGGCCTTCTTTGAGAAGAAGTCGTACATCACGCCCTCGATGGCTACGACAATCGCGCTGCAGACAATGCTCGCGATGACGGCCAGGACACCGCCGACTTCCGGGATGGCGCCGAGGATTACGCATACAACGCAAATCAAAAGAACGCAGATCAGTTCGGTGAAAAAGATCCGCCACTTGTTTCCGAAGGTCGTATCATAGCTCAGCTGAAGCGATTTGAGCGGTGAAACTTTCTTGTCGAGGTAGAAATAGATGGCGAAACCCCAGGCGATGCCGATCACATAGGCGGGGAGCAGCATGAAACAGGCTGCAGCGATGGTGCCGACGGCGATAAAGCCCGTCAGCAGGAAGAATCCGCCAATATTCGCAAAATTCTCCTTGGCAAAGATCGCGGTAGGGTCGATGGTCTCCCCGCGGCCGATGCCGATGATGGCTTTGTAGAAGCCGATGGTCGTTCCGACGTTGAGGTAGGGAATCCAGACGGTCACCACATAGAGCAGGACCATCAGCAGCAGGGGGAAGAAATTCTTCAGGCCATACTGGACGCCGTCCTTGATGGTCTGCATGATGTCAAGTTTCTCAGTTGCCATAGAAAGATAGGTTTTGATCGATGATTCTGCCGCAAATATAGAAAATAATTATTGAAAAACAATAAATATTTTAATTTAATCGACAATTACCCGTTTGACACGCCGGGGTACTGAGGTGAAGATCTCGTAGGGGATCGTGTCGAGGATGCGCGCCAGGTCTCCCGCCGTAGGTTTTTCGCCGAAGATTGTCACCGTGTCGCCTTCCTTGCAGTCGATGCCCGTCACGTCGATCATGCACATGTCCATGCAGATGTTGCCGATGGTGGGGGCCAGGGAACCGTTTACCTCGAAGGCGGCGTTGCCGCAGCCCAGATGCCGGTTGATGCCGTCGGCGTAACCTACGCAGAGCGTGGCCGACCGGGTCCCTTCCGGGCGGAGTTTGCCGTGCCGGCCATAGCCGACCGTTCCGTCTTCCGGATGCAGGTCCTTGATCTGCAGGATCGGACAGCGGTAGAAAGCAGCCGGTTTGAGGTCTTTCGAGCCGATGGCGCTGATGCCGTAGATGCCGATGCCCAGGCGGACCATATCGTACTGGTACTGGGTGAAACGCTCGATGCCGGCCGAATTGAGCACGTGCCGCAGCGGCTTGTAAGGCAGGGCGTCCATGATCTGCGAACTCAATTTCTCATAAAGTTGGATCTGGCCGAGGGTGAACTCGTCGTGCTGCGCCTCATCCGAGGCGGCCAGATGCGTATAGAGGCCCTCCAGATGGATTTCGGGACTTTCGCGGACGAAATTGATCAGGTCGGGAATCTCGCGCTCCATGAATCCGAGGCGGTGCATGCCGGTGTCGATATTGATGTGGACCGGATAGTCCCGCCGCCTGATTTTGCGGAGTTCTTCGCGCAGGCGGGTCAGCGCATAGAGGTCCGGGATGCCCGGCTCCAGTCCGTAACGGATGATTTCAGGATAGTCTTCGGTTCCGGTCGTCAGGACCAGGATCGGCAGGTCGATGCCTGCTTTTCGAAGTTCTACGCCCTCGCCGGGAAGCGCGACACCCAGATAATCAGCCCCAAAACGTTCCATTTCCTGGGCGAACGGGACGGCGCCGTGACCGTAGCCGTTGGCTTTGACCAGGATCAGCATTTTGGTTTCGGGTTTAAGAAGTGAACGGAAATGGCGGAAATTGCTTTGAATCCCGCTTCGGCTCAGTTCGAGCCGCGCAAGAGGTGGGTTCTGTGTCATCTTCTTGAGAATTTGAGCACAAAAATAAGGAAAGGGCGATAATGTTATATCGCTTTTTTGAAAAAAATGTGCGCTAGAGTGCCCTGCGGCTCCGATTCCAGAGGATCAGGTTGCGGATATACGTGACCAGCCCGAACGACTGGGCCAGGATGACGACCGGGTCGCGCCGGAGGATTCCGTAAACGAGGATGATGCTGGCGCCCGCTATGCTCAGAATCCAGAATCCGGCGGGCAGGAGCGATGCCCCGCGCCGGGCGGAATAGATGGCCTGATAGAGAAAGCGCAGCGAGAAAAGTATCTGCCCGGCGGAACCGAAGACCAGCAGCCAGCGGGGGATGGCGTCGTTGTGGAACAGGCTTTCAGCTACGGCCGGCCAGTGGAAGGCCATCCCGACGAGGGCCGCCACCGGGACGGCGCCGAGCAGCGCGATGGCGGGGATCCGCCACCGGCCCAACTTTCCCCAGGCGCCTTTCGCCCCCAGGTTCCAGATATAGACGTAGTATCCGATGACCTGTCCCAGCATCAGCGCGAAATCCTTCCGCAGCCAGCCGTAGAGGAAAAACAGCAGGGACGCCAGCAGGCTGAGTACCCAGAAGATGGTGGGATTGACCACTTTCCGCTCCTTCTCGGACCGGATCCACTGGACCAGCGTCCGGGCTGAGAACAATGCCTGCGCCAGCAGGCCCAGTGCTACGATCCAAAGGCTGTCCATTACCGGAGATTATCGTCTTCGACGCGATAGTCGATGTAACGCTTCTTCATCCAACGGAAGGCGAAGCAGTCGTTGAACGGGCCCCAGAGCCGGTTGAGCAGATGGTATTTGGCTTTCCCGGCCACGCGGGGATAGTGCCGGACGGGCACTTGTTTCACCCGGCCGCCGGTCATCTGTACCAGCGCGGGAAGGAATCGGTGCATGCCGGTGAAAAGCGGGAGTTTCCGGGCCGTGGCGGTCTGGAGGATCTTGAGGGGACAGCCGGTGTCGGCCACGCCGTCGTGGGTCATCATCCGGCGCCAGCCGTTGGCGATCTTCGAGGAGATCCGCTTGACGAAGCCGTCCCGCCGGTTGACGCGGATGCCCGTCACCAATTCGTATTCACCCGCATGGGGGATCAGCAGATCGAAATCGTCCGGGTCTGTCTGCAAGTCGGCGTCGATGTAGCCCAGCAGCGGCGACTGGCAGGCGTCGATGCCGGCCTTCAGGGCGGCGCTCAGTCCGCAGTTGTGCGCAAAGCGCAGGTAGAAGAAATCCGCGTGCCGCCGGCAGAGTTCCGTCAGCAGGGGACTTCCGCCGTCGGTCGATCCGTCGTCCACGAAGAGGACGCAGGCGGGGGCGGCGGCGCTTTTCGCCAGGTAGGCGGAAAGCCGTTCTTCAAGCCGCTGCAGGTTCTCCCGTTCGTTGTAAACGGGGACAATGAGGGTGAGCTGATAGGATGCGGTCGGGTTCATTAGACTGCAAAGATACGAAACAGTTTTTGGTGATTTCAATAAAAATTCGTAATTATGTGGTTTGAAACGTGTATAAACGTTTGTAAACGGATAAAACGGATACGATGAAACGGCTTTTTACCGTCCTGCTGGCCTTGTTGGCTTTCTCACTGCAACTATTTGCCGTGAAGGCCTGGCCGTATCCGGTCACCGTCACACAGCCTGACGGCACGACGCTGGTCATCCGCATCCATGGCGATGAAAACCGCTCGTGGAAGACCACCCTCGACGGCCGTCCGGTTTTCCAGGACGCGCAGGGTTACTGGCGCCTGACGGACTCCCTGCCGCCGCGGGGATCCGCCCGCCTGAAGGCCCTTGAACCCGAGGGGGGAGCCATCTCGATGTTCCTGGCGACCAAGGCGCCCGTCAATATCCGGACCATTGTCATCCCCGTCCAGTTCCGCGACCGGAAATTCACCGTTCCGATGCCGCGTGCATCCATTTACAATCTGTTCAACCAGCAATATTATTCCGAGAACGGTGCCACGGGCAGTGTGCTCGACTGGTTCCGTGACAACCTGGGCGCCAATGCCGGCTTCTCCTTCGATGTCTGCGACGTCGTCACGCTGCCCAACGACCTGGCCTGGTATGGTGCCAATGACGGTGGTGTGACGGACCGCAATCTCAAGCAGCTGGTCGTCCAGGCCTGCCAGGCGGCGGATGCCGCCGGCGTGGACTTCTCCCGTTACGATTTCGACCGCGACGGCTTCGTGGACAATGTGTTCCTGCTGTTTGCCGGCCACAACGAGGCCGAGGGCGGCGGAGACAATACCCTCTGGCCGCAGTCCTGGAACATTGCCGACCAGAACCTTTCCCTCGACGGGATGCGCATTTCCAATTTCTCGCTCTATTCGGAATATACGGGTGCCAGCGGTTACCGTTTCGCCGGCATCGGCACGATCTGCCACGAATACTGTCATTTCCTCGGCCTGCCCGACCTCTACGACGTCAATGGCGACAAAGAAGGAGAGAGCAGCGGGATTGGCGGAACGCTCTCGATCATGGACCGCGGCAATTACAACAACGAGGGCCGGACGCCGCCCTATCTGACCATTTTCGAGCGGAAGATGCTCTCGCTGGTCACCACGCAGCCTGTCCGCCAGGAGCAGGCCCTGGCCATTCCGCCGGTACAGGAGACCTCGACGGCCGTCCTGCTGCCTACGGGAACGACGGGGGAAGACTACTGGCTTGAATTCCGGGACGGTTCCAAGTGGGACGCTTATATCGGCGGTACCGGCCTGGTGGTTTACCATATCGACAAAAGTGCCTCGCAGGCGGGCTCGATGACGGCCGAACAGCGCTGGAGCGCCAATGCCGTCAATGCCTGTGCGTCGCATCCCTGTGCCCTGTTCGTCGCTTCCGACGGCAGCAGCGCCCCCGACGGGCCTGCTACGGCCTTCTATCCTGGTCCCCAGAATGTGCGCAACATCCATTCCGCGTACAATTTCCCGCTGATGGGCTGGAACGGCCGGGGTGTCGGACTGGGCCTTTCCGGCATCGCCCGGGAAGCCGACGGCATCCGCTGCCGCGTGGTCCTCGACCAGAGCTGGGACCTGCCGGTGGTGACCGCCTGGTCGATCGAACCGGCCCAGACCAGCGCCCTGCTGGAGTGGGAGAGCGACAAGAGCGGCAACGGCCAGTGGAATCTCCGCTGGGGCGCCGTCAACGGCCTCGACGAGACGTCCGTCGTGGTCGGCAACAAGAACCGCTGGCTGCTGGAAGGCCTCACGCCGGGCGAGTCGTATTTCTGTGAAATTTTCTATACCCGCTGGAATATAACGGGCAAGGTGTACCGCATGGAATTCCGGGCCCTCAACCGCCTGAGCGACTATCCGCTCATCGGCGGGCTCGACCGGAGTTTCCGGGCCGGCGACCGGCTTCGTCTTTTCCTGCTCAACCAGGAAGACGACCTGGTCAGCGTAAGCTGGCAGATCAACGGCGATTCCTGTACGGGTGAACAATATGTCTTTGAAAAGGCCGGCTCCTACAAGATCGTCGCCGTGCTGGACTATGCCGACGGTTCGAAGGAGACCCTGACCAAAATCGTGGAGGTGCAAGATGGCAACTAAGATCCGTCCCGGCTTTATCCTGCGCTTTGTGCTGGCGCTGTTCATCGTGGCCACGACGATGGCCGTTTCCTGCCCGCAGCCTGATCCGACCCCCGAGCCCGAGCCGGTGCCCGACACCAAATCGCCGGAACGCAGGCAGCTGGAAGCCGCTTACGTCGAAGGTTTCTACCTGAAAGGCAACTGTGTCCTGGCCTACGACGGTGCCACCTACCAGCGGGCGGTCAATCCCCAGCGGCGCAACTACCGCATCCAGCGCGACGACCAGTCCCACTACCTGAACATCCGCTACAACGACAATGTCCCACAGCAAGTCGGTGACGAAGTCGAGTGCGAGATCCACTACAAGCTGGCGGACGGGGAATCCACGACGCTGATCGTCAAGCTGGTCGTCCTCAAAACGACCGATGAGTACCTTTGGCTCTGGAATGAATTCCAGAAGGTCGGCATGATTGTGCAGCGGATATGACGGCTTCCGCCACAATCTATGATCCGCTGCGCCGCAAACAGGTGGCGCGGACGCCCGAGGAGGAAGTCCGCCAGGGCGTCATCGCCTGGCTGCGCGATTCCCGGCATATTCCGGAAGGGCTGATGGAGAGCGAATACGATTTTATCTACAACCGCCGGCATTACCGGGCTGACATCCTGGTCTTCAACCGGCAGCTGCAGCCGCAGCTGCTGGTGGAGTGCAAGGCGCCCGGCGTGAAACTGGATGCGGCGGTCGTGGAGCAGGTGGTCCGCTATACCCGCGTGCTTGATGTGCGCTACATCCTGGTTACCAACGGGACGATGGCGCATTTCCTCGCACGCCGTCCGGACGGTCGCGGCTACGACTATCTTGAGCAGATTCCGGAAGACTTGCAAGCTGTTTCCTAGGCCAGGATCTTGGCCGTGAGTTCTGTCAGGAGGTCTCCGTCGGAGGCCTCGCCGCGCTGGTTCGATTTGGAGCGCTGGTCGTAATCCCGGAGCAGGCTGATGATCCGCATGGTCTTGCGGGCCGGGTAGTTCCGGACGGCCGTTTCGTATTCCTTGCCGAAATAGGGATTGATGCCCAGCTGCGCGAGGATTTCATTGCCCTTCTGCCCGGCCTGCAGCAGGGCGTGGTAGCGCAGCAGACGGATGAAGTGGCTGGTCAGGGCGGCCAGCGTGAGCTGGATCGGGAAGCGCTTGGGCGCCTCTCCGAAAAAGTGCACGATCCGGAAGGCTTTCGCACTGTCTTTCAGCGAAAGGGCCTTGGTCAGCTCGAAGACCGAATAGTCGCGGCTCATGCCCACATTCTCTTCGACATCCTGGACGCTGATGCTGGTCCGGTCTTCGGGGAGCAGCTTGCAGAGCTTGTCGATGGTCAGCGAGAGTTTCTGCAGGTCCGTGCCGGTGGATTCGGCCAGCAGCGCCGAGGCGTCGGGCGCGATGCGTTTGCCCATCTCGCCCAGGTAGCTGTCGATCCAGCGGGCGACCTTGTAGTCGGGAATGGGATTCGATTCGAAGGCGACGCCGAGTTTCTTGGCCTGCTTGTAGAACACGGAGCGCTTGTCGATGTTCTTGCCGCTCTTGGTCGGGTCGTTGTTGGTCTTGTAGCAGACGACCAGGACCGTGGTGGGCATGATGCCTTCGAAATAGACGGCGATGTCCTCCACTTTCTTCATCATCTGCGCCTCTTTGACCACGACCAGCTGCCGCGAGACCATCATCGGGAACTGGCGGGCGGTGCTGACCACCTGGTTGGCGGTCACGTCCGCGCCGAAATAGACGATCTGGCCGAAATCCCGTTCTTCGGGCGGAACGACCTTGTCCATCAGCAGACGGCACAACTCGTCGATATAATAGTGTTCCTTGCCGAAGAGGAGATAGAACGGCTTGATGTCGCCGTCGAGGATCTCCTGCCGCAGCGCCTTGTATTCCTGAACCGTATCGCTCGTTGCCTTTGCCATAACTTCACAAAGATAATAAAAAATCCGCTCCGCTCGGGTATTTCGTGCTCCTCGCAAAAAAGCTGCGTCGCACGAAATACCATCCGCTTCGCTCATTTTTTGTATCTTTGCCGTATGATCGATCAGGCGCTCAACAGCAAAATCTTCAGCGTCGTCGCCGAGGCGGCGCGCGCCCAGGGCGTGCGCGCCTTCGTCATCGGCGGTTATGTCCGCGATTTCTTCCTGCAGCGTCCCAACAACGACATCGACATCGTGGTTGAGGGCAGCGGCATCGACCTGGCCCAGGCCGTTGCGGCGAAACTACACACCCGGGTAAACGTTTTTAAACGTTTCGGAACGGCTATGCTGCGCTGGAAAGACTGCGAACTGGAATTTGTGGGCGCGCGCCGCGAATCTTACCGGGCCGATTCCCGCAAACCCATCGTCGAAGACGGCACGCTGGAAGAAGACCAGCGCCGCCGCGATTTTACCATCAATGCGATGGCCTTCAGTCTCCAGCAGGAAGACTATGGCAGCCTGGTCGATCCTTTCGGCGGCATCCGCGATCTCAACGACGGGATCATCCGTACGCCGCTCGATCCTGACACGACCTACAGCGACGATCCCCTCCGGATGCTGCGGGCCATCCGTTTTGCCACGCAGCTGGGTTTCTCCATCGTTCCCGAATCGATTGAATCAATGCGCCGCAACAAGGAGCGACTGTCAATCCTCTCCGCCGAGCGTATCGCCGACGAGCTGAACAAGATCATGAAGGCGCCCAAGCCCTCGGTGGGCTTCTATCTGCTCGACCGGTGCGAATTGCTGCCCTATGTCCTGCCGGCGCTGGCCAACCTCAAGGGCGTCGAGACGGTGGACGGCCGCGGCCACAAGGACAATTTCCGCCATTCGCTCCAGGTGCTCGACAATGTGGCTGCCGCCAGCGACAAGCTCTGGCTCCGCTGGGCCGCCCTGCTTCACGACATCGGCAAGGCCGCGACCAAACATTGGGAACCCGATACGGGCTGGACATTCCGCGGACACGAATACGTGGGATCGAAGATGGTCAAGGCTGTCTTCAGCCGCCTGAAGATGTCGCAGACCGACGATATGCGCTATGTCCAGAAACTGGTGGCGCTCCACATGCGTCCCATCGCCCTGGTGACCGACGAGGTTACCGATTCGGCGGTGCGCCGCCTGCTTTTCGACGCCGGCGACGATATCGACGACCTGATGCTCCTGTGCAAGGCCGACATCACCTCGGCCAACGAGCAGAAAGTCGAGCGCTACAAGAAGCAGTACGACCACGTCAAGGAAAAACTGGTCGAAGTCGAGGCGAAAGACGCCGTCCGCAATTTCAAGAATCCGATCACGGGTGAACTCGTCATGGAGAAGTATCATATTCCGCCCTGCAAGGAGATCGGCCTGATCAAGGAAGCGGTCAAGGAAGCCATCCTCGACGGCGTCATCCCCAACGAATTCTCCGCCGCCTACGCCCTCATGGAGCAGAAGGCCGCCGAACTCGGCCTCGCCTGACTCCCTCATGCTCATGCCGTCATGCCCGGCTTGCCAATCGTCATGCCCGGCTTGACCGGGCATCTCAACGGTGCATACCTCGCTTCTTCGTACCGAAACCCTTTAACTCGCCAGATGCTCCGTAATGTTTGCATGGCCGCTTGACAATCAAGTTACTCGCTATTAGTCACTTTTCGTAACTGCCTATGCGATGGATCGTATAGACGTTTCTTGTGATCCGTTGATTATCAGCCGTCTGGCTGCTATACGCTTCGTGATCTCCATAATCACGATAATACGACTGATCAGCCGGTCAAAGCAGCCTTTGGCGCATAACTTTCCCAGCATCAGTTTACTAACTTGAATCCCTATGCGAGGAACCGTATAGGGAAAGTGAGCAATAGGTTATATATCAGAGCAATACCTGCCAAGGCAAAAAAAATAGTAAATAAATTTGCAAAACGGCAGTTCCGCATATTATCTTTGCACTTTAGGCAATAGTGCCGCCTGAACATCTTTATTGTGATGACAGATTATGAGAGGGAGCGAACGGATCTTCAAGGTTGGTACCATCCAACATATCTATCAAAATACGGTAGATGGTTGTCTTATCTTTTATTCGGTCAGAGACTATCTGGTATTCTTTTCTTTACTATCCATAGCTGCCCGAAAATACAATGTCAAGATACTGGGCGTATGCCTGATGCCAGATCATGTTCATATTCTGGCAATCGCGGAACGAAAGCAGGATCTCAGCCAGTTTGTGTGTTACTATACTTCCCGCTTTGTCCTGCTTTACAATCCAACGGTAAACCGCAAAGGCCAGTTTTTTCGCCATTCTTTCGGAAGTGCTGTCAAAACGACAGACAAAAAGAGCCGTTTTGCCATTGCCTATCTCTACAACAATTTGGTAGAAAAACAGTTGGCGGATGATGTAGAAAGTGGGCAATGGAATTTCCTTCAATATGCCATCCGGAATGCTCCTTTCTCAGCACCGATTGATTCCGCAAAGGCGAGGCGGCCTATGCGGAAAGCGATGCAATTGATCCGAATCAACCGGGAACAGGATATTCCGCTGAACTACGCGCTTATTGAACGGATGACAAAACCGCTGACCGCAATGGAGAAAAGACAGTTGACTGATTATACCATCCAACAATACAATTGTATCGACTATCCCGAGGTTATCAAATACTTCGGGAGTTACAATGCAATGGTTACGGCATTCAATACGACGACCGGCAGCGAATATGACGTAAGGGAAGTTCATCACAAAGAATCTGACGCAATCTATCAGACAATAACAAAATACCTGCTGGAACATTATCCGATTTCGAACATCAAAGACATTTTCTTCCTGGAGGAAGGAGAACGGAAGCGAATCGCTGTTGCCGTTGCGCGTAAAACCAGGGCACCCTGGTTCCAAATAGCCAAGTTTTTTCATCTGCCGCCGCCTTAACCTCCGCCTTAACCTCCGCCTTTTTTGATGGCTGGCACATAAGTATCAGATTACAAACTGTTTATCGGAAATGCCTATACGGGTAACCGTATAGGCATTTTGGTTAAGTTTTTAATAATCAGTAGATTAAATGCCGTTCCCGGGGATGGGCGTGGATGGAATTGTGCGGAATGCCTAAGATCGACATATCTTTGGCTCATGGCGGCTAATTGTCTATTAGTAAGCATAATATGTAATTCCCCTATGCGAAAAACCGTATAGGGGAACCCTTTAATCACCTGATAACCAGTTGTTTCCGCGCCAGGGTGAGCGGGAGAGGGGGCGGGAGGAGGAGCGTAAGGGCGTTCCATGGAAGCAGCACGGCCCGTCTGGGACCTCAGCCCGGAATCCTGACCGGGATTTCCGCACGGAACCTCGTCCGGAATATCCCGGGGAGCATAGTTTTCCCTGGGGAGCTATCCGAGCAATTTCTTGAAGAGGCCTTTGGCTACGCCCTTCAGGTCGGAGGCAGGTTGGCGTGGCTCCATCTTCGGTTTGGGGACATAGTTGTCTACGTAGAACGAGACACTGATCTGGCCGTCCATGCAGGCGTCGGTTCGGTTGAAGGCGTGGCAGACGCCGTCGATCATCTTAAAATAGGTATCGGCGTTCAGGTCGGCCGGATTGCTGCAGTGCATGGCGGTGAAACCGTCGGCGCGCAGTTTGGCGGCATACTGCTCCACCAGGAACGGTCGGCCGGTTAGCCGGAAACTGTAGGCCGGGTGACCATTCATCGGCGTGCGTTCTTCCAGTTCGAATGCGCTGCCGCCCACGTCCCAAATCGGATAGGCTGGCAGGTTTTCGCTCCAGTTGTCGAAGATGGCCGCTTCAGCGGCTTTGCGTGCCTCGGCCTCGGCGGCCGCCTCCCGTTTGGCCATCTCGACGGCCCCCGAGAACATAGCACCGAATCCCTTCAGCACCTCGGCCGCCTTGGTGGCCTGTTCCTGCTCTTCGGGGGTCAGTTCTTTCTTTTCGCCACTCAAGGCGTCAGAAAGTAGATTACCAAGAATTCCCATGGTTCTGCATTTATTTCTTTACGAATTCGACGCGGCGGTTCTTGGCGCGGCCCTCGTCGGTGGCGTTGTCGGCGATGGGTTCGTGGGCGCCTTTGCCGACGGCGGTCAGGCGGGAGGCGTCGATACCGTTCGCCACGAGAGCGGCCAGGATGGCCTCGGCCCGTTTCTGGGAGAGCGGATCGTTGACGGCGTCGGAGCCGGTGTTGTCGCAGTGGCCCTGGATCTCGAAGTTGATCGAAGGATCGTCCGTCATGATCTTGGTGATGCGGTTGATCTCGCCGGTACTCTCGGGCCTGATGGTGGCCTTGCCGGTGTCGAAGGTGATGGCATAGGTCACAATCTTCCCGTCGGAGGCCAGGCGGTCATACAAAGGCACGGCTCCCTTGGCGATGCGGACGTTCTTGATGAAGTGCGTTCGGGGCGCATCACTGTTGGTTGCAAAGACGACCCACTTCGGGGCAATCATGTTGGGGATATTGATAACCCGTTGCTCATCGACATAGACCTTCAACGCCCGCTTGTTGAACGAAAGAGCTATGTGATGCCATTTCTCGAATTCGATGTTTTTCAGTTCGTACTCACCGGTCCGCCAGTCACTGCCGACCTTCCACCAATAATGGACGTTCTTGTCTTCAATAAACTTGTCCCGGTCGATGTCCGTTTGTGTTTCAAGCTTGAATTCAAACACATTATCACCCCAAACGTCCTCTATTTCAGGCTGGTCGAACAGCCTGAAATCAATACTCGCCCATCCGTGGAGATCTCCGCCGTTTTGTTCTTCCCAGATTTTTTCGTGGAAGAAGTAGGCGTCGAACTCGATGGTGAACTGCTCGGTCAGATAGGGCTTGCCCTCATTGAAAAGCGGAGTAATCCGGGCATCCTGATAGTTGATGCACTTTTCACCGTTGATCTCCACGATTTCAGCATTGCCTTGGAAAATGTCCCATTTCGATGGGAATTCCCCCAATTGTTCCTCTCCCATGGTGTCTTCGAAGATGATTTCATCTCCGGCTACGAAATCGTAGTTGTTCCACTTCATCTGAGCGCCTTTCTTCACTTCTTTCTGCGAAGCGGCAGATTCTTCCGGAACAACGGAGCCCTCCTGCACGACTCCCCGTTCCTGCTGCTGGTTCTGCTGTTGCAGGTCCTGTTCTTTCTTGTCTTTATTCTTGCCAAGTTTTCCGTCGAGGATGTCGTTGACGCCTTTCTCGACTTTGCGGCCGATGTTGCTTTCGGCGGCGTTCTTCGCCCGGTTCTTGAGGCGGTTGAGCACGTTGTTTTGGGCGGAGGCCCCGCCGCAGACCAGCAGGAGGGCCGCCATGAGTAAAACAATCTTTTTCATATCCGTCGGTATTTTGTATTCCATTCAAATCATCTTCAGTTCGATGGCGCGCCGGACCATCTGCATGGTGGTAGCCACGCCGAACTTGGCGCGGAGTTTCTTGCGGTACCATTTGATGGTGGGAAGCGACAGGCAGAGCACAGAGGCAATCTGCGGGCCGGTCTTCCCTTCCGCAATCAGTTGCAGGACCCGGCGTTCCGTGGCCGTGAGCGTGATCTTCGTTTCGTTGTCCGTTGTGGTCATATCAGCACGAATTATCCAGATACAAAGTTCGGAAATCAGAAAACGAAAAACACCATCCCAAAGGATAGTTTTTATTATACCAAGGGATAGTTTTTCAGGCAATTAGCGCTTTATCCGGCAAGGTTTGCTAATTTTGTGACATGAAACGATTTCTCTGCCTGACAAGCCTGCTGGCCGGCTTGCTGCTCATCCAGAATCCGGCCCGCGCCGACTATACGGACCACCGCGGCCACAACGTCGATTCGCTGGAAGCCGTGGTCGCCGCCTGGCCAGCTGAACGCATCGCCGCCGCCACCCAGGAGGAATACGCATCGCTGGTGGGCGCCTACGAAGACCTGATGCGGGGCTACCAGCAGATCAACCGCGTGAAAAGCATCTATTACGCCCGCAAGCTCCGCGAACTGGCTGAGCCGAAGAACTATCTGCGTACGATGGTAAGTGCGGACAAGATGGTGGGACAGCACTTCTGGGCCGCAGAACAGTACGACAGCGCCGCCTTCTACTTCAAGCGCGCCCTGGGCTATGTGGAGCGGATGGCGGCCGGCGAGAAGAGCCTGCCGACCGACAAGGAATACGATCCGGAGACCATCGACGATGCCCGCTCGGGTCTTTACGGCGCCATCGGTAACCTCTACAACATGATGGATTCCATCCCGACCGCCTTGGAATACTACGCGAAGGCCGGCGCGATATTCGAGAAGCATGGCTGGAACGAGAGCAATTCCGTGCTCTGGTACAACATCGGCGAGACCTGGGTGGATGAACAGGATTTCAAGCAGGCCAAACCCGCCTACGAGAAGGCGCTGGCCTATGCCCGCACGGCGAACGACTCGCTTTTGGCCGCCAATGCGCTCAAAGGGCTGGGCGGCTTGTATATGGACCTGGGCAAACCGATGCGGGCGCTCCCCTACCTGCGGGAAGCGGACCGTTATTATTCCCTGCACGAGGACCAGGAATTCATGACGCGTCTGGAAAACCTCGGTTTCATGGAAAGGGTGCTCACGGCACAGAACCGGAACCGGACGCTGCTGGCCGTCACGGCGCTGGCATTGCTGGCGCTGCTCGTGATCCTGCAGCTGGTCCTGCGGCGGATGCGGCGGATCCGGAAAGAAAAAGAGGCTGCGGATGCGGTAATCGACGAGGCGATTCAAACGCTCAGCGCCCCCATTGAAGAGGATGCGGCGACAGAGGATGCGGTCGCCGGCGAGCCCGATGAAACGTCGTTCCTGACCGAACGCGAGGCCGATATCCTGAGACTGATCGCCTCCGGCCTCACCAGCCAGCAGATCGCCGACAAACTGTATCTGAGTCTTCCGACCATCAAATGGTACCGCAAGCGGATGCTCGTCAAATTCGAAGCGTCCAATTCGGCCGACATGGTCGCCAAAGCGAAGGAACGGGGACTGATTTAGCTTAGCGGGTGTTTGCGTGTAATCGGTTGATAGCCACCGGGATCGGTGCCGCAATCGGCTGGCTTACTCCGGCTCGGGGCCGTCGTAGATGTCGTCCTTCGGGGGTTGGGGGAGATGGACTTGCAGCAGATGGACGCCGCCGGGGGAGGGGGTCAGCTGCAGTGTGTCGAGGGAGGCGGGGATCAGCATCGTCTCGCCGGCTTTCAGCGACCATTGGCCGCCGTCTGCTGCCATCCCTGCCGCGGCCGTCGTCCCTGCGGCCGGGCCGCTTGTGACGGTCGCCGCGCCCGACAGGCAGATGAAGACGACACAACTCTGGAATTCTTCCATCTTGATGCGCGCAGGTGCCGTCAGCGACAGGCTGGTGATGATGAATTGCGGTGCCTGGACGAGCACCCGGACGCCGTCGCCTTTCCGGACGGCTTCCGCCGGGTCCGTTTCCAGATGGCAGCTGCATCCGGCCTCGTCGTATTTCCGGTAGTCGATGCAGTCGAGGGCTTCGTCGAGATGCATTTCGCGGCGGGTGGCCGGATTCAGTTCACGGCCCCAGTCATAGAGGCGGAAGGTGATGTCGGACGCTTCCTGGATTTCGGCAATCTTCAAGCCGCCGCCGGCCGCATGGACGGTGCCGGCCGGGATGAAAAAGCAGTCGCCCGGACGGGGGACATAGGCATTGAGCAGCCGGTCCGCCGTTCCTTCCTTGCAGGCTTTGTAGAGCGCCCCGGCATCGGTGTCTTCCCGGAATCCCATGTACACGCGGGCGGACGGAGCGGCTTCGAGCACATACCAGAACTCGGTCTTGCCATAGGCGTCGAACCGTTCGGCGGCCACCGTATCGTCGGGATGCACCTGCACCGACAGGCGGTCCTGGATGTCCAGGTGCTTGATCAGCAGCGGGAAATGGAGATTGTACCAGTCGAAAATCTCGTCGCCGGTCAGGTCGCCCAGGTAGGTTTCCAGGATATCGGCCAGGTCGTTTTCGGCCAGGAAGCCTTCGGACACCAACGAAGCTTCGTCTTCGAAGCCGCACAGGTCCCAGGCTTCGCCGCCCCAGGCCTTAGGCTTCCACGCGGCTTTGAATTTGAGGGGATACAGTTTTTTCATGGAGGAGATACAGGATGAGGACCAGCACGACGACCGCAGCGGCATAGACGATCCAGTAGGTGGACGGAGCCAGGATGTCTTTGAGACCTGCATCGATGGGCAGGTCGGGCCAGACGCGGGAGATCAGGGTCGAGAGGGAATTGTTCAGGCAGTGCAGGAAGATCGTGGCCCAGAGGCAGTGCGTACGCCAGTACACCCAGCCCAGGAACAGGCCGATCAGGAAGGCGGGAATCGACTGCCAGGGATTCAGGTGCATCACGGCGAAGATCAGGGCGGACCAGAAGATGGCCCGGCCGGGCTTCATCCGCGTCAGCATCCCGCGCATCATCAGGCCGCGGCAGAGCAGTTCTTCCAGCAGCGGCGCCAGGATGCAGGTCGAGGCGATCATGTCCCAGAGTTTGGAATCTACGAAAGCCTTTTCGAAGACGGCTTTGATGCTGTCGGGCATCGGGATGAATGACGTCGTGGGTTCGATGACGATCGACAGGGCGATCAGCGCGACGGCGGCCAGCACGAAGAACGCCCAGACGGGCAGTTTGCCGAAATGCGGGGCATTGAGCGCAAGCGGATGCACACCCGAAACCGCGGCCAGGCGCCCTTGCCATACGCACCAGAGCAGCGGAAGCATCATCATCACGAAGTAGGTCAGGGCCTGCGGCGCTGCAGGCCAGAAGAGACTGATCCCTCCGCCGACGATGCTGCCGACCAGCAGCAGGAGGACCAGCCACCACGACTGGCCGAGCGAAGGCTTGTAATATTTCAAATCTTGAATCATAGCTCAAAAATAATGATTATTTTTGTGAAAACATCTGCCACGCATGAACGTCTTCACGAAAGTCAAGGATAAATACCGGGAATGGAAGCAGCACCCTGTCGGCAAAGTGCTGCTCAACAAGTATTTCGTCGTGGGCTTTATCTTCCTGGTCTGGATCTGTTTCCTGGATACCAACAATGTCGGGCAGATGATCCGTTCGCGCGTGACGCTCCGCCGCCAGCGGCAGCAGATTGAGTTCTACGAGCAGGAAATCTCCAAGATGAACCGCAAACTCGAGCAGCTCAATTCTGAACGCGATTCGCTGGAAAGGTTCGCCCGCGAGGAGTATTATTACCACCAGGACGGCGAAGACGTTTACGTCATCGAGAAAAAATAAGGCCGCCCTATTCCAGTACCGGCGGCTCTTCGTTGCAGGATTCGTCCAGTTTGTCGTCCCACAGGTATTTCTTCGTTTCCCGGACAATCACGCCGCTCAGCAGCAGGATGGACACCAGGTTCGGAATGGCCATCAGGGCGTTGGCGATGTCGGCCAGGTTCCAGACCACGGAAAGGCTCATCACCGAGCCGAGGAAGACGGCGATGATGAAGACCGCGCGATAGACGGCAATCAGGTATTTGCGGACACGCGCGTGCCGGCCGGCCAGATATTCGACGGCGCGCTCGCCGTAGTAGGACCAGCCCAGGATGGTGGAGAAGGCGAAGGTGACGATACCGACTGCAAGGATGATCGAGCCCACATAGGGGAGTTTCTCGAAAGCGGCCTTGGTCAGGGCGGCGCCCTGCGTATGGTCGATGTCGGGATGGGCCACGATGCTGCTCACCAGCACCAGCCCCGTGATGGCGCACACCACGACGGTGTCCCAAAACGTGCCGGTCGAAGAGACCAGGGCCTGGCGGACCGGATTGCGCGTCTGCGCCGCGGCGGCCACGATGGGGGCGGAACCCAGACCCGATTCGTTGGAGAACAGGCCGCGGGCGATACCGAAGCGGCAGGCCATCAGCACGGTCGTGCCGACGAAGCCGCCGCCGGCCGCACGGGCGGTGAAGGCCGAGCGGCAGATGAGCCGGATGCTTTCGCCCAGATAAGGCCAGTTCATGCCGAGGATGACCAGGCAGCCCAGCACATAGAACAATGCCATGAACGGAACCAGCGCGGAACAGACCTTCGAGATGCCTTTCACGCCGAAGACGATGACCAGCAGCACCAGGGCGGCCAGGATGATGCCGATCAGCGTCTGGGAGATACCGTACGTCTCGTTGAGCAGCATCGAGATGGAATTGGCCTGCACCGTGTTGCCGATGCCGAAGGCCGCGATGGCCGTGAACAGGGCAAAGAGGATGGCCAGCCATTTGGCGTGCAGGCCGCGTTCGAGGGCGAACATCGGTCCGCCGAGCATCCGTCCGCTTTTCGTCTTGACGCGGTATTTGACCGCCAGCAGGCCTTCCGAATACTTGGTAGCCATGCCGAAGACGCCGGTCAGCCAGCACCAGAAAACGGCCCCCGGGCCGCCGAGGGACACGGCCGTGGCCACGCCCACGATGTTGCCGGTGCCGATGGTGGCCGCCAGGGCGGTGGCCAGGGCGCCGAACTGGCTCACGTCGCCGTGCGTATGGTGGTCTTTGGTGACGGAGAGCCGGATGGCCTTGCCTACTTTCAGCTGCGGAAAGCGCAGCCTGATTGTCATGAAGATGTGGGTACCTAGCAGGAGAATGATCATCGGCCATCCCCAAACGGCCGAGGATATTTTTTCAATCAGGGTCGCGACGGAATTCATAGAAAAAGGCATTATCTTTGCAAAGTTAATAAAATGCCCTTACAATTGAAACGATTATGAAGAGAAAATCCATCCTTTTCCCGGTCATTTTTGCCCTTGTCATCCCGATGCTGGCGGTGTTGCAAGGATGCCCGCGTTTCGATCCGGAGGATCCGGACGATGCCAAGCGCTATCTCCGTACACAGTGCATGGATGTCTTCTATTACTGGCGCGACGACGTGATTGACCGCAATGCGAAGATCGACCCTTCCCCCTACGATATCTACGACTATTTCGACGCCCTCCTCTACAAGCAGGACCGCTGGAGCTGGATGTGCGACAAAGATTACTATGTATCCGAAGAAACCGGCGTACTGAGCGGTACCTGGGGCGTCAGCCTCGGCCAGGCCGTGGAGTACTATAACGACTACAACCTGCGCGTACGCTTCGTCTATCCCGGTTCGCCCTTTGAACGTTTCGGCGTCACGCGCGGCGCCGTACTTACCCGCATCAACGGCCAGAGCGTAGAGGACGATGAAACCGGCTTCACCAACGAGAAACTGAAAATCTACCAGGAACAGTATTTCCAGTCGCCCCAGACCTTCACCTTCCGCCTGACGGACGGCCGCGACACGACTTTCACCGCTTCGATGGCCCAGTCGCTCTCCACCCGGTCGAGCCTGGTCACCCGTATCTTCCAGCCGGATGAATTCGAAGGGCTGACCGTGCCGGTGGGCTATTTCCATTACATGGCGTTCAAGAACAATTTCCTGGATGACATCGCCCGGGCGATGGACAGCTTCCGCGGTGCGGGCGTCCGCAACCTGATCGTGGACCTGCGCTACAACGGCGGCGGCGATGCCCGTGCCAGCGACACGCTGATGACCTATCTGGCCCCGCGCTCGGCCGTCGGGAAGCCCTATGTCATCCGCAGGCACAACAGCTATCTGGCCTCGCTCGATGACGAATTCAAAGACGAGAACAATACCTACTACATCGGAAGCAATGCCGCCGGACTCGACCTGGACCGGATCTACTTCATCGTGGGCCCGGGCACGGCCTCGGCGAGCGAGATGGTCATCAACGGCCTCAAACCCTATATGGGCGAGAAGATGCAGATGGTCGGCGACACCACCTATGGCAAACCCAACGGCATGTACGTGCTCATGTATCCGGGTACCAATGCCGATTACAAAGACTACAACAACAACAATTTCACCAAGCTGCAGTGGGTCTTCATGCCCATCGCCTTCTTCAATGCGAATTCCCGCGGCGAGTCGATTCCCTGGACGGGATTCGTCCCCGACAGGTACTGCCCGGACGATCTTTACCACGACTTCGGGGTCGAGGAGAATGACATTAAAAGTTGTCTGACACACATTGTGACAGGCACCTGGCCGGCCATTGCGCCCGTGCCCGCGCCCACAACCAAGGCCAAAGCAGAATATAAGTCCGGATACCGGATTGATACGGAAGAAGATAGCCGCGGCTATGGCCGATATGTTGTAAAAAATGATGTTTTTTGGAAATAATTTCAACTTTTTTATAACTTTGCCCTTGAAAATTTGGATTATTGCTTGAAACTACCTATCTTCGAAATCAATTAGTTAAGACAAGAAAACCATATAGTAACAACAAATAACCCAAAAACCTTATGAAAGAACTCGTCGAAAAAATCAATGCCGAGATTGCGCTTTTCCAAGCGAACGCCAATCTGCAGGTGACCAAGGGCAACAAGGCCGCTGGTACGCGTGCCCGCAAGAACGCTCTCGAAATCAGCAAGCTGATGAAGGAATTCAGAAAAGCCTCGGTCGAAGCTGCCAAATAAGTTTCCCGCTATTCTGAAGAAAAAGAAGGACCGGCCCCTGGCGCGGTCCTTTTTTTGCAGCACTTCCGGCTATGGACTCAGTCAGAATTGATAAATTTTTATGGGCGATCCGCGTCTATAAGACCCGGACAGACGCCACGGATGCCTGCAAGGGCAACAAGGTCACGGTCGGCGGGACGGATGTCAAACCGGCCCGCGAAGTCAAGGCGGGCGATGTGATCTGCGTCCGCAAGGGACCGGTTCTCTATACCTATAAAGTATTGGCTCCGCTTGAAAAGCGCGTGGGCGCCAAAGATGTGGCCGCGTATGCGGAGAATCTCACGCCCCAGAGCGAGCTCGACAAACTGCACGCTCCCGTGGAGACTTTCTTTATCCGCCGGGACCGCGGTACGGGACGCCCTACCAAGAAGGAGCGGCGCGATATGGATTCGCTTTACGGCTCCTTTTTCGTGGATGAGTCGGATGACGATGCGGACTGAGTGCCCGCGGCAGGAGCTGAGACGGGCTTGCTGCGGTTGTACTGCGTCATGGCCCGGTCGATGCCTTCCGTGCCGTAGCACTTGATGCAGGCGACAGCGCGCTCCAGCACTTCCGGCAGGGCGCGGCGTTCTTCCAGCAGCAGCTCTCCCAGCACGAAGTCCACCTGGTGGCCTTCGGCGAAGCCGCCGTTGCCCGTGCCGATGCGCAGGCGCGCATAATCGTCGCTGGCGAGCGAATAGTCGATGCTCTTGAGTCCGTTGTGCCCGCCGTCGGAGCCGCGCTTGCGCAGGCGCAGCGTGCCGAAAGGAATGGCAAAGTCATCGACCACGACCAGCAGGTTTTCCTGCGGAATCTTCGTCTTCTGGAGCCAGTAGTGGACGGCCTTGCCGCTGAGGTTCATGTAGGTGGAAGGCTTCAGGAGCGTGAACCTGCGCCCCTTGAAGGAAATCTCGGCCGTAGCGCCGTAGCGGCCGACGGTAAAAACAGCATTGGATGCCTGAGCCCAGGCATCCAATACCATAAATCCCATGTTGTGTCGGGTGGAGGCGTATTCTTCACCGATATTCCCCAGGCCGACGACAAGATAGTTCATACGAAAGCTTATTCAGCCGTCTCGGTAGCAGCGGCGGCGGAGTTGCGGGTAGCGCGGACAGCGCAGACCAGCGTGCCCTTCGGCGAAACGATCTGGAAACCGTCGAATTTGAGGTCGCCGGCATTGATCTGTTTGCCAAGGCCCAGGTTGGTGATGTCAACCGGAAGTTCGTCCGGAAGGTTGTCGATGGTACCGCAGACTTTGAGCTTGCGGGTCGGAACGTTCAGCTTGCCGCCCTGGCGGACACCGATGGAGTTGCCGGTGATCTTGATGGGCACCTCGATGGTTACGGGCTTGGCCGGGTCGAGTGCGAGGAAGTCCACGTGCAGGGCACGGTCGGTGACCGGGTGATACTGGATCGCCTTGAGGATGGCCTGGTGGCGGGCACCTTCGATGTCGAGATCGACGATGTGGGAGTACGGGGTGTGGGTCAGACCCTTCAGTTCTTTCTCGTCAACCGAGAACGATACGTTTTCAACGCCGGCGCCGTAGATGACGCAGGGCACCAGGTTTTCGCGGCGGACGCTCTTGACATCGGCTTTCTTGCCGGTGATCCGCTTCTTGCCTTTCAGTTCGAAATGTTTCATTTTCTGTGTGTTAAAATGTGTTACTCAAGCCGGGAACGGGCCCGGCCCCCATTGCACCAAAAGGTTTCCCTTTTAAGCAGGCTGCAAAGGTAAGAAAAAATATTTTAAATCAAATACTTATTGCACGAGTCCCGTGGCCCGGTTCCACTCGAGCGTCTTGTAGTAATTGTTCAGGACCGTGTAGCCGGGGCGCGGAATGTAGATGCTCAGTCCTGAATAGTTCTTGATGGTGATCGACAGGAAGGCGTCGGTGGCATCTTTGTAGATGACGGCCTGGTCGAGCGCGGAGATGAAGGCCCGGTATTCCGCGTCGGTAGCCACGCGCCCCGTGAAGTCGTCGATGTCGTAGAACCAGTGTTTGTCGAAGCGGAAATAGGGCTGGATGTCGCTGCGGTCGATCGTCAGGATCCGGTCGCGGTGGTTCTGGAAGATGGGGCGGCATGCGGCGGCGAGGGCTTCAAGGGCCGCGGTCTTCACGAGCGAGATGGTGGCTGACTGATAGACGCCCGACTGGGCATAGTACAGGTTCATGTAGTTGCGGCAGGCCAGGCGCATGGCCTCTTCGGTACCCATTTCGAAGATGGGTTGGATGATCGATTCATAGGGGAAGCCGTCCGAAAGGATCTCGGTGGGAGAGAAGACCAGGTAGTCGGCCGTGTTGCGCAGCTCGTAGGCCACTTCCACATTGGCCATCAGGCAGCAGTCGAAGAGGATGAATTCGTAGTGCCGCTTCGAAAGGACCCGTCGCAGGTCGAGCAGGTCCATTTCCTGGCCCATGTCCTCCGCAAAGCTCAGCGGGGAGGCGCCAGGCACCTGTTCCTTGGGATTCGAATAGTAGCCGGGCGGCAGGAAGCCGCTGGCGTGCGACCAGAGGATCAGCCCGTTGCGTGCGGCCGGCCAGGCTTGCGCGGCGTCGTCCAGGACCGTGGCCAGCGTCTGCGGGTCCGCGGAATTGGTTTCGTAGGGATAATCGCGGATGACTTCTTCCACGAGCTGTCCCTTGCGGTCCCGGCAGAGTCTTGTCAGGGTCGGGGTCTGGTCCCGGAAGTGGCGATAGACGAGCAGGATGCGTTCCCGGTCCTTCTCCTTGGGCTGCCAGGATTCCTTGAGCCAGGAATAGTCGCTGATGCCTTCCGCGGAGAGGGAATTGTTGGCTGCGAAATATACCAGCACGACCTGCCGCTCCCGGGCTTCTTTTTCGGGATCGTGGCAGGCGGTCAGGCACAGGGCGGCCGCAAGCAGGATGAGGAAACGTTTCATAGGCACATCCAATCAAACTACAATGATACAAAAATTCCGTATCTTTGCCAAGCATATAGACAGTATAAAACCGTGCCAATCTGTATTTACAAACGATATGAAACTCTTTAAGGCTATGATTATCACGACGGGACTGGGGCTGGCCCTGACTTCCTGCGGTTCGAAGACCGGTGACCCGGACTTCAAGTATTCCATCGACGAATTCGCTGACATCGAGGTGCTTCGCTACCAGGTGCCGGGTTGGGAAGACCTGTCCCTGCAGCAGAAAGAATACATCTATCATCTGAGCGAAGCCGCCAAGTCGGGCCGTGACATCACCTGGGACCAGAATTTCAAATACAATCTGGAGATCCGCCACGCGCTGGAAGCCATCATCGAGCACAGCGCCGCCAAGGAACACGGCACCGAATGGGAGGCCTTCCTGGTCTATGCCAAGCGGGTGTTCTTCAGCAACGGCATCCATCACCACTATGCCAATGACAAGATCCTCCCGGCCTGCTCCCGCGATTATTTCGCCTCGCTGATGGACGGTGCCGGCATCGATCCGGGCCGCGCCGCGTTCCTGCTGCAGGTGATCTACGATCCGGAACTTTATCCCACGCTGCAGTACCAGGGGACGGAGAAAGACCTCGTCGAGGCCTCGGCCGTCAATTTCTATGAAGGTGTGACCGCCCGGGAAGTCAATGATTTCTACGCCCGGATGGAAGATCCTTCCGATCCGCACCCCATCAGCTACGGTCTCAACAGCAAGGTCGTGAAGGAGAACGGAAAGGTCGTCGAGAAGACCTGGAAGGTAGGCGGTATCTACGGACCGGCCCTCGAAGTGATCATCGGCCACCTCGAAGCGGCCAAGGCCGTGGCCGAGAATGATACGCAGAAACAGTACATCGACGAACTGATCGCCTACTACCGCAGCGGCGACCTCCGGATGTGGGACAAATACAACATCACCTGGGTGGGCGACACCGAAAGCGACGTCGATTTCGTGAACGGTTTCGTCGAGGACTACGACGATCCCCTCGGCCGCAAGGCTTCCTGGGAAGGCATCGTCAACTACCGCGACCGGGAAGCCTCGAAGCGCACCGAAATCATCAGCCGCAACGCCCAGTGGTTCGAAGACAACTCGCCGGTGGATCCCCGCTTTAAGAAAGAAGAAGTCAAGGGCGTTTCGGCCAAAGTCATCAACGTGGCGGTCATCGCCGGCGACAACTATCCGGCCACGGCCATCGGCATCAACCTGCCCAACGCCGACTGGATCCGCAAGGAGTACGGTTCCAAATCCGTGACCATCGCCAACATCACCGATGCCTACGAACTGGCTTCCGAGCAGCGGCCCAAGAGCGTCCTGAGCGAATTTGCCTGGGACCAGGCCGAGATTGACCTGTGCAAGAAATACGGCAGCATCACCGACAATCTCCACACCGACCTCCACGAATGTCTCGGCCATGGCAGCGGACAACTGCTGCCCACCACGCCGGCCAATGCCCTGAAGGAATTCACCTCCACGCTGGAAGAAGCCCGCGCCGATCTCTTCGGCCTGTACTATATCGCTGACCCGAAGCTCGTGGAACTCGGACTGCTCGACAGCCCGGATGCCTACAAGGCGCAGTACATGAGCTATATCCGCAACGGCATCATGACCCAGTTCAGCCGCATCGAGCTCGGCAAGAAGAACACCGAGGCCCACATGCAGAACCGCAAGCTGATTGCCGACTGGTGCTATGAGAAAGGCCGTGCCGAGAATGTCATCGAGAAGAAGGTGCGCGACGGCAAGACCTATTTCGTGGTCAACGATTTCGAAAAGCTCCGCGGCCTGTTCGGCGAACTGCTCGCCGAGATCCAGCGCATCAAGTCCGAAGGCGACTACGAAGCCGGCAAGGCGCTGGTTCAGACCTACGCCGTGGACATCGACCCGCAACTGCACAAGGAAGTGCTCGACCGCTATGCCAGCCTGGAACTGAAGCCCTACCGCGGCTTCATCAATCCGGAGATCGTCCCGGTGGTCAAGGACGGCAAGATCGAAGACTATAAGATCGTCTATGGCGACGACTTCCTCGCCCAACAGCTCTACTACGGCAAGAAATACCGCACGCTGTAGCAGCGTCAAAGCTGACGTTCGATATCGCTCCAGCGGAGCTTGCGGCCGGAGAGGAAAAACTTCAGGACGATGCTGCCGTCGTACAGGCCGATGTTGTTGCGCTCTTCCTCGAAAGGTGAGGGGTCTTCGTCACGGCGCATCCGGCGATAGTCGCGGTGTGCGCGCCATACGGCTTTGAAGAAAGACCACTTGCCGCTGAGCAGATAGATGGCCGCCGAGGCGCCGTCGAGGCACATCCGGATGAAAATCCGGCTCCAGCGGACGCGTTCCGGCAGGTTCTTGTAGAGCATCAGCAGGTTGTTCCGGTAGTTGAAATAGAGCTTCTTCGGGGAATTGTTGGGCAGCGTGCCGCCGCCTACGTGCCAGACCGTCGAGGCCGGCACGCACCATACCTGATAGCCCAGGAGCTTGGCGCGCCAGCAGAAATCGATCTCTTCCATGTGGGCGAAGAAAAGTTCGTCCAGGCCGCCGAGATGGTGGTAGAGGGCGCTGCGGACCACCATGCAGGCGCCGGTCGCCCAGAAACATTCCTCTGCTTCGTCATATTGCCCCGTATCGGATTCCAGATGCGAGAGAATGCGTCCCCGGCAGAAGGGATAGCCGTACCGGTCGATGAAGCCGCCGGCCGCTCCGGCGTATTCGAAACGACCGCGATCGGCCATGGAAAGGATCTTCGGCTGGCAGATGCCCACTTCGGGGTGTTCTTCCAGGAAACCGACCAGCGGTGCAAGCCAGCCCTCGCTCACTTCCACATCGGAATTGAGCAGCACGTAGTAGTCCGCATCGATTTCGCGCAGGGCCCGGTTGTAGCCGCCGGTAAAACCGTAGTTCTTGTCAAAGCGGAGTGTGCGGATGTCCGGCCAGTTGGCCTGCAGCCAGTCCACGGAGCCGTCGGTCGAGCCGTTGTCGGCGACCACGATAAAGGCACCCGGATCCTGCGTCCTGGCGACAAGCGTGGGCAGATAGGCCTGCAGCATCGGCAGCCCGTTCCAGTTGAGAATGACGACAGCGGTATCCATGGCCTTATCTTCTTTTGTTGCGGACCAGCAGTTTGCAGAGCACGCGGAACAGGACCAGCAGGACCAGCGCACCGGCAATCAGGACACTGAAATACACTTGTTCCCGGATCCGGTTGCGGAGTACCAGCACGTCCGGGTCTTCCGCCAGCACGGCGCCGGGGTCCGCCTCGTCCAGGTCGAGGTTGGCCCACTTGGCCACGATCATGCCATCGTTGAAATAGACGGCGCCGCCGTTGCTGCGGTTGAGGGTCATCAGGGATTTGCGGTCGGCCGTTTCATAGTTCTCGGTCGGGCCATAAACGACAGGTTCCAGCCCCTGCTTCCGCACGGCCTGGCAGAAACGGTCGATGCGCGCCTGCTGCTGCGGGCGGAGTGCGGCGGGATTATATACGGTCACGGCGAATACGGGACCCTGCATCTGTTCCAGTGTGAAATCGACCTGGGCCATTTTCGTGGAGCCGCCCGTCTGCACGGTCCGGCTGTCGAGGTAGGTCCAGCTGTCATCCGGCAGGTTGTCGAGCGTGAATTCTTCCGTATGCCCGTCTTTCGTGTAAATGAAGGTCGTCTCGAAGCGTGCCTGATTTTCCTGTGCCAGGTCGTCGAAGCTGGTTCCCACGCTGTAAGCCGTGAAATCGACCTGCGGAATCGTGGCAGCGGCCCGGACGGCGACCGCCAGGGCCAGCAACGCAGACACGCCGATCAGTGCCCATTCGAGACCGGGCGTGGCGACCATCGTCGCCCGCTTCCTGCCCAGGAAGATCAGGACGGCCAGTACCAGCAGCACCAGGTTCTTGAAGAAAGTCTGGGTGTTGGTCAGGTGGATGGCTTCGCCGAAGCAGCCGCAGTCGCTGATGGGATTGAAGAGCATCAGATAGAGCGTCAGCAGGGTGAAAACCGCTGTCAGGATGAGGGCGACCCAAGCCATGAAACGGATTCTCAGGCCGCTGAGGATGCAGATACCGATGGTGAATTCCAGCGTGGAAAGGGCGATGCCCAGCGCTACGGAAGCGGGCTCCAGGAACCCCAGGTGCATGAAGTCAAGGTATTCCTTGACGATCAGCCCGGTTCCGACCGGGTCGATGAGCTTCAGCGTTCCCGATACGAGGAAGGTCAGGGCGAAGAGCACCCGGCAGAGCGCGCGCAGGAATCTCATAACAGGGCGTCGATTTGGCTGCGGATGGCTTGGAAGATGTCGGCCGCGGGCAGCATCTGGCCGTCTGCATCACTGCAGTCGATCCGGATGAAGCGCTCGTCACGGTCGCACTGGGCGCGGTACAGGTCGCGGACGCGCATCTGGAACTGGATGTCCGCTTCGTGGATATCGGCTTTTCCTTCCAGATAGCTGCGGTCGCCGCCTTTCCGGCTGCCGTGAAGTTTGGCATCGACGAAGCCGATGGGCACGTCGAGGAAGAGGTTGAGCGTCGGCTGCGGGATGCCGTAATGTTCATATTCCAGGTCGAAGATCCAGTCGCGGAGCGCGTCCGCCTCTTCCGGCTTTTCGAGCTTGGCGCACTGGAAAGCGATGTTGGAATAGACATAGCGGTCGAGCACGACCACGCGGCCCTGGTTCATCCAGCTGCGGATCAAGCTGGCGGCGTCGCGGCGGTCTTCCGCGAAGAGCAGGGCGACCAGTTGCGGATGCACCTGGTCGATGGCGCCGAAATCACCCCGCAGGTATTTGGCGATGAGTTCTCCGTAGATCGGAGCGGTGTAACGGGGGAAATGGAGGTAGTCCACTTTCCGGCCCAGCGAGGAGAAATAGGAGGTCACCATCTTGAGTTGCGTCGATTTCCCGGCGCCGTCCAGTCCTTCGAGTACGATCAGCATAAAGTTTTATCTTTTATCTTTATCTTTGTGTTCAACTTGTAAAGATAAGAAATTATGGAAAGCCGAGCAACGAAAATCATGGGAATCATCAATCTCAATTCCGATTCCTTCTACGCCCCTTCCCGGGCGGCGACGGTCGATGCGTTCCGGCGCCGGGCGGATGGATTGCTGGGCCGCGGCGTCGATATCCTCGACTTGGGCGCCTGCTCGTCCCGGCCTGGTTCTGAGGAGGTTGATGTGGAAACAGAATGGGCGAGACTCGAACCTGTCCTGGAAATCGTGGCCCGCGACTATGCCGATGTTTCCATATCGATCGATACCTACCGGGCTTCCATCGTGACGATGGCCTACCAGACCATCGGCCGCTTCATCGTCAACGACATCTCGTCGGGCGAATGGGACGAGGCGATGCTGCCCGTCGCCGGCCGCCTGGGCCTGCGCTATGTCGCGATGCACCACCAGGGGGATTTCCGGACGATGCACCAGGCATACGCCTACGACGATGTGGTGGAAAATGTCAAACAGTATTTTCGCGATTTTTCCGTGCGGGCCAAAGAAGCCGGCGTCGTCGACTGGATCCTCGATCCGGGCTTTGGTTTCTCGAAAAGCAATGAGGACAACCAGACGCTGTTCGACCGGCTCGACGAACTCAAATGTTTCCGCCGGCCCATCCTGGTGGGCGTCTCCCGCAAGCGCTTCATCTGGCAGCCCCGCGGTCTGACCCCCGACACCTGCGGCGACGTCGTACGCGCATACGAAGAACGCGCCCAGGCTATGGGCGCGTCCATCATCCGGCGGCATTGATGGCCGTTATTTTACCTTCGTCCCCATAAAGAGGATGGCGCCGGTGCTGCTTTCCCGGATCAGGAAGACGAAGGGGCGGTTGAAGCGCATCGGGGTGATGACGGGCTCTTTGATTTCGGGCGCACCGCGGAGGGCTGTGATTCCGTTGGACGCAGCTACGGTGCCGCCTTCATCAACGGAAATCACGGATTTCTGGCGCATCACATCCACATAAAGCGGACTGTCGGAGATGCCCGAAAAGTCAGCGGCAGACGAAAAAGCCTGCTTCATGCCCAGTGCCTGAAGAGCTGCCGTAAGACGGCTGTCTCCCGTATCGTAGCGGATGTCCATCTTCGGGAAGAAGAGATTGACCGCTTCGAGATTGTCATACCCCCATCTGAGCAGCTTTTCCTTGGTTAAAGAGCGCACGAAATCAGAAAAAACGGCTGATTCGGCCGGGAGTATGGCCTCAAGGTAGAAAGCTCCGTTCCCATAGGGGATGCGGCACACGCTGACTTCTTCGTCAGCATATCCGCCTTTTCGCAACTGATTCATATAGACCGCCTGTGACGTTGTCCCGTCCACGCAGGAAAATGTACCTTTCTGATTGGCCTCTTCCAGGAATTTATCTGTCCATTCTCCCTTGAAATACAAGGCATTCATCAGCATCATCTGCGTACTCCCGTTGATGCGGTCGATGATTTGAGGGATCAGCCCGTTGGTTTTGCTGTTGCTCCAGTCGTTGATTTTGTCCACAGCCGACTGCTTGCTGAAATCAAGCGAATAGACATCGGCCGCATAGACTATTTTCAAGGTATTCTTGTATGCGCTTTTGGCGGAAAAGCCCTGGGCTGTCCAGAGGGAATTGGCCAGAGAAAGCGAAACCTTCCGATCGGCGGAAGTGAGCGCTTTCAGCATTGACTTGTAATAGGCATTGACCTCGTCGGCCGACCGGCCTTCGAGGCCGAGCGTACGGACAATCTCCTGGTAGGTTTCCGTTTGTGCGCCGTTGGCCAGCATGCAGTTGAGCATCGTTACGCCCATCGGGGAGAAGAACAGGCTTTCCTGCCCGCCTGCCGCCAACTGGGCGAACAGTTTCAGGGAGAACTCATTCGTGGCATCCCGCACGGCCTCCTCGCTTTTGGTCAGTGCGATGCCCTCATATACTTCCGTATCTGAGCGTAATCCATCACAGGAAAAAAGAACAGACAAAAAGGCAAGCAGGGTGGTCAGGTTCAGTATAATCCTTGCTTTTGTCGTTTTCATAAAATTGGTTTTTAAGTTATCAGATAATAGATGCAATTCCTATAGATAATGTTGCGTTCACTCAGTGAAAATTATAAAGAATGGCGTCCGGTGTGTATCGCATGGAGGCAATCCCCCATTGTGTCCCAAACAAAAAGTAGCCTTGGTCCAAATATCCGTCATCAAAGCCCCAGTTCAACCGATAGTAGTAGCTTGTATTATCCCCCCAGGCTTGGCCAATTACATACAATTCGGGATGATCAAGATCTGGGTATTCCGGCTCCACGGGAGGATAAGTGCCCATGGGCATCCATTGATAATAGTAGGTATATCTTTCCGAATAGACAAGTATACCATCAATGACAGCAGTATGATCTCCAATAACAGAAGGATTTACGCTGCTTAATGCAACAATGACGGGCTTTTCAGTCAATACCTCAGATAAAACGGTTTCATTGTCAAATGACCCAGCCGAGCAAGAGACAGAATAGTTAGAAAAATAGTTTCTGACGCCATCGAGACTAGCCTGTGTCCCATTTGGATTCCAGTTGGCATTCGCTTTTTTCCCAACATCAGCCATCAATGCCGCCACGGCCTGCTTTCCAGAAGTACTAGTGCTTGAACTATCTAAAGCCATTGTATTCCAAACACTGCTGGATGAATTATACAGGCTTATCGAAGGAGATTGATTATAATAGTCATTGCAAATGCCATACTGATATGCGGTTGTTGGTTTTCCAATCTTATTGTGTAGATAATAAGCGGTTTGGGCTCCGGCCACAATCATGCATCCCGCAGGACATCGCGAGCCTTCATAATCCAGTGGAAGACAAGAGTTCCAAGGCTCTTCCTGTCCCCAATGAGTGCTCATAAAATGATCTACATTGTAATGGAGATCGCTATAATCCACTATTGTATAGACCAGTTGAAGCCACTCGCCCTCATGTTCTCCGCCACCTCCTTTTGTAGCCTCACTTTCTGCGGACCAAACTCTTAGATAGGTAGAGTCCGGTACATAGTCCGGATGATCTTTTAGGAACTTTATTTCATCCTTCATTCGCTCCAACCAAAGATTGATGCCGGGATGAGCAGGAATCTTGGATATGTCAAAATTGTCGTTCTCACCCATTGCCAAGATTAACGGAGATCTTTTATCGCCGGAGGCTATTACCCATCCGGACTGGTTCTCATAGTTGATTATATAAAGGAGTGTATCAGCACCTACAACAATTGGGGTAATCTCTTTGGATAAGTTTCCTGAAGATTTAGTCATGGGTTATATCATTTGAGAGAAGTCAATTCGATTCATCTCAGACAAAGAAACATCAAAGGAGTTAACGCACTCCGGTGCTTGATCAACATCGGCGCGCTCAAGAGACTCTGAACACGAGGCGAACAAAATGCCTGACGCGAATAAAAGAATAACGAGCAGATACTTTTTCATAATAAAAAGATTTTAATTCAATGCAAAGTTCTGCCTTTATTTAGAGAATAGCAATAGGCTGAAAGTTAATTGCGCAAGATAAATGCTGATTAACAACGAGTTGGCGGATTCTAATTGCGTAGGCAATTCGAAAGCTTGGAGAAGGTGACTTGTTGTTTCCCGCGTGATTAATGCGCAATCGGCCTATTTGTAAATCGTTGTTAATGAGAGTGATATAAAAAAATACCGCGCAATCGGGCAATTGCGGCCAGGCCGACTGTTTGAAAAGTGAACAAAATGCCCCAACTTTGTGAATCATTTTAATATACACTACTATGAATAGATTAACTTTGTTTATTACTTTCATGCTGCTGTGCATGTTTCCAATGAATGCCATTGCTTTCATTCCCGACGGGGATGAGGAAGATCCGGAAAAAGTAGATGTTGGTCAACAGCATAATGGGGAAGATCCCACTTCATACGCGACAACTTATGTCAACGCATATAAAACGAATACTACGCTTACCGTGGAACTTGGGAACTTCACAGGGAATGCCTTTGTCTCTGTTATCGGATTAAGTGGGTACATAGTATCAGACAACAATCCAATCGTTGGCTCTGGTGTTGTCGTTTTGGACATTTCTTCACTTCCCAGCGGCCAATACACGTTGTTCATTCAGGCAAATCAAGTATATCAAGGTTTTTTTACTAGATAGTGTTGAGGAACTCTTCTATTATCATAATCGGTCTGGGGTTGTTCTTCTGGGCTGTATCGGGGTGTGTCAAGGCTCCATCCGTCGAGGAGCAGTTGACAGAAATAGACAATCTTCTCCAGACCGACCCGAGAAAAGCGATAGGTTCACTTTATTCTATAGATAATAAGAGATTAAAGTATTCGGAAGCCGCCTATTACAATCTATTGCTCACGATTGCACAGCACAAAAACCATATTCCGTTTACCAGCGACTCGTTGATTTCTTTCTCACAAAGGTGGTTTGAATCCCACGGGGATTCATATAATTATGCGCGCGCCTGCTTTTATAATGGGTTGGTGACCTGGTTAATGAAAAGAGACAACGCAAGTGCGTACGAATCGATGCGGAAGGCACTACGAATTTTGTCTGATGACCCTGTCGGTGATGCCAAGCTGGAAGCCTTGATTTGTGCCTATTTGGGTCAGGTAAATGATTATCAAACCTTTAATCTGCCAGAAGCGGCCGTTTACTATCGGCGTGCTGTTGAATTGGAAGGCCGTTTGAATAATGGAAGGAACCTCATCTCTGATTACTGCAACCTCCTTGTATGTTACGTGAAAATGGGAGAGGCTTCGCAGGCGCGTGAAACGTTGAATGCATTGGATAGCGTACAGTCCGTTTTCCCGGAATGTAGGTTAGAAAAAGCTAAAAATGCAAAGGCCCTGTATTATCTGCATTTAGCCTCCGACCTTGACAGCGCGTTGTTTTATGGCCTCTCCTATAATCCACCGCCTGGAGACTCTGCTGCGAAGGCGTTTGTCCTCTCCGAAATCTATCAGCGCAAAGGTCTTTGGCAAGAAGCCATATCATACGCCAGGGATGCTATGAACAATAGTCGCGATTCTGACACGCTTTCATTTCACGTCTATTATCAAAACCTTGCGGATCTCTATTCGCAACTTGGGGAAGCGGATTCGACGGCGCGTTATGCGCAGCTGGCGTATGAAGCGCTGCGAGAAAGCGTTACGAAAAAGACGGAAAAGCGCGTCCTGGAGCTCGAAAAGCAGTATGACCTGGCGGCGAAGGAGGCGGAACTGGTTCGTGAACGGAACCGGTGGCAATTATTGCTGACGATGCTTATAGCCCTGCTTGCTATCACTGGACTCTTGTTCTGGCAATGGCGCCTGCTTCGCCAGAACGTGGATCTGCAGGAACGCCAAGACATGAAGGACACTGTAGCCATGTCTATCATCCATGCGGTGGTATCCACCTATGCGGGAATCAACAAACGCCTGACAGTCATACATAACCTACCTGACGGTGAACGACAGGATGCATTAAACCGGCTGATCCAAGACAACAAGACAAATGTGGCCAAAAACCTGTCGGCCGCGATAGAAGAAAATTATGACACGCTGCCAAAGTACGTACGTCGCACAATCGCGTTACTGGATGGGGCCCAACAGAAAGCAGTATTTATCCTGACAGAAATCGGATTCTCGCCTGGCGAGATCGGCAAGATGCTCGGCATAAGCAGTAATCAGGTTCGAACTGTCAAGACTGCCGTGCGAGACAGGATCTCAACTTCGCCCGACGCGCTGAAACGAGACATCGTTCGGCTGCAAATCATGCAGATGGGGCGCCGTGTACATAACAGCAAAAACGGACGGCTGTAAAGCCGCCCGTTTTTCGTTGGTTAAAGGACAGATTTAGGCTTCTTCGCCGACCACCTGAAGTTTGACGGTGGCTTTGATGTCCTTGTAGCATTTGACCACGGCCTCGTAGTCGCCGACCTGCTTGATCAGGGGCTCGCCGACGAGGGTGATGTTCTTGCGGTCAATGTCGAAACCGGCAGCCACGAGGGCCTCGGCGACCTGGATGTTGTTCACGGAACCGAACACCTTGCCGGTCTCGCTCACTTTGGCGGGGACCTTCACGGTCACCTCGGCGAGCTGGGCGGCGAGTTTCTCGGCAGCGTCGCGGAGCGCCTGCTCCTTGTGGGCGCGCTGGCGCATGTTTTCGGCGTGGATTTTCTTGGCGGTCGGGGTAGCCATGATGGCCAGGCCCTGGGGGATCAGCCAGTTTGCGCCGTAACCGTTGCGGACGGTCACGATGTCGTCCTTGTTACCAAGGTTCTGAACGTCTTGTTTGAGAATAACTTCCATCGTCTTTCCTCCTTATTTCATCAGATCGGTTACATACGGGAGAAGCGCCAGGTGGCGGGCTCTCTTGACTGCTTGCGAGACCTTCTTCTGGAATTTCAGCGAAGTGCCGGTGATGCGGCGGGGGAGGATCTTGCCTTGCTCGTTGAGGAATTTCTTCAGGAACTCGGCGTCCTTGTAGTCGACATATTTGATGCCTGCCTTCTTGAAACGGCAGTATTTCTTCTTCTTGACCTCGACATTGACGGGGTTCAGATAGCGGATGTCATCGTTCTGTGCCATAGTCTTGTCTCCTTATTCGTTAGCGGGAGCCTCGGCAGGTGCTTCGGCGGCGGGTGCGGCGACACCGCTCATCTTCGCGCGGCGGCGCTCGGCATAAGCGATGGCGTGTTTGTCCATCGATACAGTCTGGAAGCGGAGGATACGCTCGTCACGCTTGAACTGTGTTTCAAATTTGGCAATGAACTCCGGCTCGGCCTGAAACTCGATCAGGGTGTAGAAGCCGGTAGTTTTCTTCTGGATCGGATAAGCCAGTTTCTTCAGGCCCCAATCCTCCTGGCACACGATCTTGCCACCGTTCTCGGTGATCAGATCCGCGTACTTGGCAACCGCTTCCTTCATCTGGACATCAGACAAAACGGGAGTTGCAATGAAAACGGTTTCGTACTGTTTTAACATTAGTAGGTAAAATTAAAATTAACAAGCCCTTCGGGATTTTCCCAAAGGGCTGCAAAAGTAAGGATAATTTTTTAAATCACCAAATTACTTTCTCGGAAGAGCCTATTTCTTCGGAGCGTCTTCCAGGACGGCCTGGATGAACTGCCACCATTTGGCGACCGACGGGATGAAGCAGCGCTCGTCCGGGGAGTGGGGCGACTTGAGGGTCGGGCCGCAGGAGATCATGTCCCAGTTCGGATAGGCACCGGCCAGGATGCCGCACTCGAGACCGGCATGGATGGCCATCACGGCGGGTTCGTTGCCGAAGAGCTTCTTGTACTGCTCCTTCATGGTGTGGAGGATGGGGGAGGCCATATTCGGGCTCCAGCCGGAATAGGCTCCGTCAAACCAGACCTTGGCGCCGGCCAGCTCGAACGCGGCACGGACCGACTCGGCCAGGTCCATCTTGAGGGTGTCGGAGGAACCGCGGAGCAGGGTGTTGACGGTGATCACACCCTTGTCGGTGTGAACGATGGCCAGGTTGTTGGAGGTCTCCACGAGGCCTTCGACTTCGAGGCTCATGCGGTCCACGGCATTGGGGCAGGCATAGAGGGCTTTGATGAGCTTCAGGCCCGTGTTGCCGGCGATGACCTTGCTGGCGCGGATGCCTTCGATGGTGATGATCAGGCCCGGATCGATCGGGGCGAGTTCGCCTTTGATGGTCTCGGCCGTTTTCTCGACGAGCGCCTTCACGGCATCGACTTTCCCGGCGGGGACGGCGACGACGGCTTCGGCTTCACGCGGGATGGCGTTGCGCATGTTGCCGCCGTTGAAGCTGACGAGTTTGCCCTTGTTGTCGCGCAGGATGGGGAGCAGGAGGCGGGCCATCACCTTGTTGGCGTTGCCGCGGCCTTCGTTGATCTCCATGCCGGAGTGACCGCCGCGCAGGCCGGTGACCACGATCTTGCAGGCTTTGTAATCTTTCGGAAGGGCTTCTTCCTTGTATTTGAAACTGATGTTGGCGTCAACGCCGCCGGCGCAGCCGACGTAGAGTTCGCCTTCGGTCTCGGAGTCGAGGTTGAGCAGGATGTCGCCTTTGAGGATGCCGGGCTTGAGGGCCTTGGCACCGACCATCCGGGTTTCCTCGTCAACGGTGAAGAGGGCTTCGATGGGGCCGTGCTTGAGGGTCTTGGACTCCAGGACCGACATGGCGGCGGCTACGCCCAGACCGTCGTCGGCACCCAGGGTCGTGCCGCAGGCGTACACCCAGTCGCCGTCTTCCTGGTGGACGATGCGGGTTTCGATCGGATCTTTGGTGAAATCGTGCTTCTTGTCGTTGTTCTTCTGCGGGACCATGTCCATGTGGGCCTGCAGGATGATGCCCTTGCGGTCTTCCATGCCCGGCGTGGCCGGTTTGCGGATGATGACGTTGCCGCATTCATCCTGGAAAGCTTCCAGGCCGAGGTCCTTGCCGAATTTGACCAGGAACTTGGCTACTTTCTGCGTGTGTCCGGACGGACGGGGAATCTGGGTGAGCGAGTAGAAATTGTTCCAGACGCTCTTGGGTTCTAAGTTGCGGATAGGCATAATCAGATTGTTTTGAGATTATTTTGTCAGTAATACATTCAGGGGAAGGGTGGCGTCCTCGCCCAGCTGATAGACGGGGATGCGGTTTTCGAGCAGGAGTTTTCCACCCTGGACCAGGCGGCAGCGGGTGATGGCCGGAATGCGGTAGCGGACCACCGAGGTTTCCTTGCCGCGTTCGCTCGAGACTTCGGGCGCGGCGAGGGGCTCGACCTGGAATTCGAGGGTCACGGCCTGGCCCTCGTTGGCGCCGGCGGGCAGCAGGCCGCCTTTGTCGGAGAGGCGGAAAGCGGTGTAGCGCTGCTCTTTGCTGCCGGCTTCGGGGGTTACGTCGAAGGTCTTTTCTTCGACGGAGATTTCGCGGATGCCGTAGAAGAGGCTCAGGTAGCGTTCTTCCAGGCGGGTGATCTCGTCGATGGCGGCCTGGAGGGCCTCGCCGCTGAAGGTGGCGTCGGTGTCGCCGGTGGCGATCTGCTGCCGTTTCTCGCGGAGGCTGAAGATGGTGGCGGCGGCGTCGGCGGCCTTGCGGTCGTCGGATTTCTCGACCACGTTGTCCTGCGTCACCGGCACGCGCTCATACCCTTCGTCGGTCTTGACGGCCTTGTAGAGCGTAGTGGTTTCGCTGCCGAGGTTGCCCAGCGGGTCGATGCCCTCGAAACTGAGGGAACCGGCCTCGCTGGCGAAGCGCCAGGCGGCCGGCCGGCCGGTGTAGTTGTCGGCCATCACGACCAGGCCCTGGGTGCAGAGCTGCAGGAAGCCGGCCGACGACTTTTCGGGAATGGCGATGGTGTAGCGGGCTTTCGGATCGGCCTCCACATAGGGCGCGAGCGTGATATTCTGCAGCGTGTAGGTCGTGCCGCTCTGGGTACGGGCGGCCACGCCGAGGTATTTCTGGGCATATTGGGCATAGGGGCCTGCCGTAAAGGCTTCCCGCCGGGCTTCGACACGGAGGCAGACCGTGGTCCGGGGAAGGCTGTACACAACGGCACCGGTCTGAGCGGCTGCATCCTGGAAGAAAAGCAGCAGCAGGGACAGGACAATCAGGGTTCTTTTCATCTTGCTTACAATTATTCGGTAAAAATAATAAAAAAATGCCTACTTTTACATATTATGAAAAAGCTTCTACTGATTCTCCTGCTTTCAGCCTGCCTTCCCGGCCTGCTCGCAGCCGGTGTGCTCCGCACAAAATATGCCGACCTGGTCAATCCGTTCGTGGGAACCGATTTCCACGGGCATACCTTTCCCGGAGCGGCTTATCCGTTCGGCATGATCCAGCTCAGTCCCGATACCCGCCAGGACAACTGGGACGGCTGTTCCGGCTACCATTACAGCGACTCCCTGATCAAAGGCTTCAGCCATACCCATCTGAGCGGAACGGGCTGCGCTGACCTGTGCGACATCCGGGTGATGCCGGTCGTGGGTTTCGAAGGTCCCGTGTCAGAAGAGAATTACCAGTCGCCCTTCACGCACGCCGGCGAAGAGGCTTATCCGGGTTATTACCGTGTCCATCTGGACCGCTGGGATGTCGAGGCCGAGCTGGCAGTCGGCCGGCGGATCGGCGTACACCGCTATACCTATCCCAAGAAAGCGGTGCCGCAGCTGGTCATCGACCTTGGCCCGCGCGATCCGGTCCTGGGTTCGGAACTGCGCCAGGTGGGGGAGAATGCCGTGCAGGGATTCCGCCGCTCCCGGAGCTGGGCCGCCGACCAGGTCGTTTACTTCTATATGGAATTTTCCCGTCCGCTGGCCGAAGTCCGTATCGGGAATGAGCCTTCGGGCGCGACCGCCCTGTTGACTTTCGGCCGGCCCGCCGGCCAGTCCCGGGCCCGGGAACTGGTGGTGCGCGTAGGTATCTCTTCGGTGTCCGAGGCAAATGCCCGTGCCAATTTGGAAAGCGAAAGCAATTGGAAGACCAAGGGAATCTTCTCCTTCGACCTGCTGCGCGAAACCACGCGGCGTGCCTGGGAGGCGTACCTTTCCAAGATCGAGGTGGAGGGCGATCCCGAAGCGATGCGCATCTTTTATACCGCCCTCTATCATACGGCCCTTGCGCCCAGCCTGTATTCCGACAGCAACGGGGAATATCGCGGCATGGACCGGCAGGTTCACCGGGCCGAGGGATGGGAACGCTACCATATCTTTTCGCTCTGGGACACGTACCGCACCCTGCATCCGCTACTGAATCTCATCGAACGGGAGCGGACGGTCGATTTTATCAAGTCGATGCTCTCCATCTACGACGAGGCAGGGAAACTGCCGGTCTGGGAGCTCAGCGGCAACGAGACCAACTGCATGATCGGCTACAGCGCCGCGCCGGTCATCGCCGACGCCCTGGCCAAGGGCATCACGGGATTTGGCGTCCAGAAGGCCCTCACGGCGCTCAAGGCCAGTTCCAACAAAGCGGAATTCGGTATCGACATCTACCGCGACAACGGACTGATCCTGGCTGAACGGGAGTCCGAATCGGTGTCCAGGACCCTCGAATACGCCCTCGATGACTGGTGCATCGCCCAGGTCGCCCACCATGCCGGAGACCGGGCGACGGAAACGGAATACCTCAGGCGCGCCCAGTCCTGGCGCAACGTCTATGACCCTGTCACCGGCTTCATGCGGCCCCGTCAGAACGGCTGCTGGCTCGACCCTTTCAATCCGGCGGAAGTCAATGTCCACTATACGGAAGCCAATGCCTGGCAGTATTCTTTCCATGTGCAGCACGACATCGGCGGCCTGATCGAGGCCTGCGGCGGCGACAGTTCGATGGAGCAGTGGCTCGACGAACTGTTCTCCACCTCCAGCCAGACGACAGGCTGGGAGCAGGTCGACATGACCGGCATGATCGGGCAGTATGTCCAGGGCAATGAACCCAGCCATCACATCGCCTACCTCTACAACTATGCCGGTGTGCCCTGGAAGACCCAGCGGGTGGTCCGACAGATCATGGATGAGCTTTTCACATCGCAGCCCGACGGCCTGTGCGGCAACGAAGACTGCGGCCAGATGTCGGCCTGGTATGTGATGAGTTCTCTCGGCCTGTATCCCGTCACCCCGGGCAGCGATGTCTTCGTATTCGGCTCGCCGGTGTTCCGCAATGCGGTCATCCATCAGGAAAACGGACGCGATTTCACGGTCCGCGCCCCGCGTACCAGCAGCGTCAACCGCTACATCAACCACGTGATGCGCGACGGCGTCCCGTACACGAAATCCTATCTCCGCTATGCTGACATCGAGCGCGGCCGGACTTTCATTTTCGGCATGGACAACCGGCCCAATCCGCGTTTCGGCAGCGAGCCGGAAGACCGTCCCGTGGCTGCGGTGGAGAAAACCATCGTGGAAAACCCCTGGTTCAAAGTCGCTTCCCCTGCCTTCACGTCCTTTACGAAGGTGGAGATCGGCTGTCCTGACAAGGATTGCAGCATCTGGTACCAGGTTGTACCGGAAGGCGGTGTGGCCGGCGGCGATTTCTCGCGTTATGACCGTCCCTTCACCGTGAGCCGGAGCTGTACGGTCCATGCCTATTGCATGAACCGGGACGGAAAGCGCAGCTTTACGACGCAGACCACCCTTCATCGCATCGAAAACAGCGGCTATACGGTCAGCATCACGCATCCTTACAGCAGCCTCTACACCGCCGGTGGCGACCGGGGCTTGATCGACGGAATCCGGGGATCGGACAATTACCGGCTCGGCGGCTGGCAAGGCTATCAGGGCTGCGATTTCGAGGCGGTCATCGACCTCGGATCCGTGAAACATCTGTCCAAGGTCAGCGCGGGCTTCCTGCAGGATACCCGTGCGTGGATCCTGCTGCCGCTCTGGGTGGAATTCTATACCTCGCGCGACGGCAAGACCTTCCAGAAACAGGGCCGCCAGAGCCATGACGTCGATCCGCAGGATTACGCCCGCCGGATTCTGGAAATCGCGCAGCCGCTCAATACGGAAGCCCGTTATGTCAAAGTCCTGGCCCGGAATTTCGGCACGCTACCTGCCTGGCACGCCGGCGCCGGTGGCCAGGCCCACCTCTTCATCGACGAAATCTCTATTTACTAAATTTTCCGCTGCAATGTACACAACAGATAGTCAACGCTTTATGAAAACTGATGGTATGCTTTTCAGAGGGGGTCAACTTGTGCAACTCGCTCATTTATTGATGCGTACATTGCAGACGCGGAAGTCCGCACGGAAGTCTGCGCTGATGGCCGCGCTGGCGGCTGTGCTGCTGCTGGGCTCTTGCAGTGGTGGCGGGGCTGCACACTATGCCGATGTCCTTGAAAAAACGCTGTCGCCGGCCGACAAGGCTGCGTATGACCGCAGTTTCTGGGAGGCGAATGCGGCCAAGGCCGTCGAGGTGCGCCAGCGGATGAACTGGGGCGTATCTGAAAAGCTGTTCCGTCATTTCGTGCTTCCCCTGCGCGTGAGCAACGAGGCCCTTGACGATTTCCGGACGAGGTATGCCGACTCGCTCTGTACGCTCGTCGAGGGCTTGTCGATGACGGATGCCGTACAGGAAATCAATCACTGGTGCCTGCAGCATGCCACTTACCGGAAAACCCAGGGACGTACGCAGTCGCCGCTGCAAGTCATTTGTCAGGGCGGCGCCCGCTGTTCGGAAGAGTCGGTGCTGGTTGTTTCTGCGCTTCGGGCAGCCGGTATTCCGGCGCGCCTGGCCTTTACCCAGCGCTGGGCGCATATCGACGGGATCCATGCCTGGGTGGAGGCCTGGACCGGTGAAGGCTGGCATTTCCTGGGCGCCTGTGAGCCGGATCCGTATCTGGATATCGCCTGGTTCAACGAAGTGGTCGCCCGGACGCATTATGTTTTCTCCAATATCCCCGGAAGGTACAGCGGTCCGGAGCGCGTGATGGCTCGGACGGACTGCAACACCAAGATCAATGTCACGCCCAATTATGCACCGCAGCGCCGGAGCTGCGTGAAAGTCGTTGATCCGGACGGCCGTGCCGTGCGGGGTGCGCGCGTGGAGTGCAAAGTCTTCAATTACGGGGAATTCGTGACAGCGCATACCTTGATCAGCAACCTGCGTGGGCAGGTGGTCTTTGAGACCGGCTACGGCGACCTGCTGGTATGGGCTTCGAAAGGAGAGCGTTTCGGACTTGCCAAAATCGAAGGGGAACAGACGGTGGTCACCCTGGATCACAAGCTGGGAGATTCGTTCAGTATGTCCTTCGATATCGCCCCGGCCCCCGACCGCCCGCTTCCAAAACCCGGGACGGCGGAAGAATATGCGGCCGTGGCCCGCCGGAATGAGGCGGACAATGCCATCCGGGATGCCCTTCCCCACGGCAATGCTGCGGTCTTGTCGGCCTTTCTGGCCGCACACGATGATGACAAGGCACGGGCGCTGCTTGCTTCCCTGACGGAAAAAGACCGGAATGATATGCCGCTTGACGTGCTGGAGGATGCCTATGCCCATATCAATGGGACATTCAATCCGCTCCGGGACTGTCCCGTCATCGAAGAGGAGGCGTTCAAGCCATATTTCTCCCTGCTGGCTTCCTCCGGCCTCCGGCTGGACAGCCGCGAGGCGGTCGAAAAATGGGTGGAGCAGAACATCCGGCTCATTTCCTGGTACAATCCGCAAGGCGTCCGGATGGCGCCGGCGGATGTCTGGAAAGTCCGGCAGGCCGATCTCCGCAGCCGCGAGATCTTCCGGGTCGCTTTGTGCCGGGCTATGGGAATCGAGGCGGAATTTGAATGGATGGAGCCGGGCGACGGCCTGCCCGCCGGAACGGTGACAGCCGTTCTGGAAGGCGATATTTCGCCGGAATACTACCATCATTTTACGATTTCTCGGATTGAAGACGGGACGACCCGCCGCGTGCCGGTTGGCGAAGAAGATGATCACAATGACTGGGCGTCGGTGTTCCCCATTACCTTGAAAGAAGGCTATTATATGCTCAGCTCCGGCTTGCGCTTGTCCGATTTCGGCATTCTTGCCCAAGTGACCTTTTTCAATGTTGTATCCGGTGAATCCAATCAGGTAAACTTGCGGATGCGCGATCCGGGCGAGCGGCCTTTCGTACTGGGCCTGTTCGGCCCCGGGCGTTTCCTGCCGCAGACCGGCCGCGGCTTCTATCTGCTGAAGATCCTGGACGACCGGGACACCGCAAACCAGCCTTGCCTGGAACAACTTGAAAAGGTACGCCCGCTGCTGGAGGCCTGGGGGCGTCCGCAACTGACCTTCGGCGCCGCGGACACCGACATCATCGAGATGTTTGCAACGGGTGCCCGGCTGCCTTCCCGTGAACTTCCAATGGTCTTCGTCTGTGACGGATGGGGCCGTATCCTGTATGCCTCGCAGGGGGACGACGCTTCCCTTGCGCAAGACTTGACCCGTATTATTCCTCAATTGCCGTGACAATGAAATGCTCCCGATTCCTGGCCGTGCTGCTGCCGGCCGTCCTGTTTCTGACTGCCTGTTCGAGCGAGCCGCGCAGCGAGGCGGACGCGTATGTCAATTTCCTCTATGCCTCGATGCCGCATCCTGACCTGGCGGCGCATCCGCTGGACTTCTGGCTGACCAATGTAGAGAAAACACTGGAAGTCAGGGAAAAAATGAATTGGGACATTCCCGAGCGGGAATTCCGGCACTTTGTGCTGCCGCTGCGAGTCAACAACGAGCCGCTCGACGATTTCCGGACCTTGTATGCCGATACGCTCTGCGCCCGCGTACAGGGGATGACCCTGGAAGAAGCGGCCTTGGAAATCAACCACTGGTGCCACGAAATGGCAACCTACCAGCCTTCGGACGGCCGTACCTCTTCCCCGCTGCAGACCATCCGGCGTGGCGTAGGCCGCTGCGGTGAAGAATCGGTGCTGGCCGTGGCGGCGCTGCGGGCGGCGGGCATTCCCGCCCGGCAGGTCTATACGCCGCGCTGGGCCCACACCGACGACAACCACGCCTGGGTGGAGGTCTATGTCGATGGGAAATGGCAGTTCATGGGCGCCTGCGAGCCGGAGCCCCGGCTCAATATGGCCTGGTTTACCGGCCCCGTGTCCCGGGCGCTGATCCTGCATACGAAAGTATTCGGTGACTATCACGGCGATGAAGACGTTATCCGGCGGACTCCCTGCTATACGGAAATCAATGTCATCCGCGGCTATGTGCCGGCCCGGCGCAGCGTCGTGACGGTCGTGGATGCGGCCGGCAAGCCGGTGAGCGGGGCCCGTGTGGAGTTCAAGATCTATAATTACGGCGAATACTATACGGTGGCTGCTTACCAGACCGACCGGAACGGTCAGGCTGCCCTTGACATGGGCTGCGGCGACATGGTGGCCTGGGCTTCGAAGGACGATCGTTTCGGCCTGGCCGTGATCGACGGCGAGGCTGTATCCGTGACGCTCGGCCACAGGATCGGTGAGGCGTTCAGCCTGGACCTGGACATCGTTCCACCTGCTGAGAACCCGCTGCCCTCCGGCGCGACCGAGGCGGAGGTGGCCCGCAATGCGGAGCGGCTCCGCTTCGAAGATGCTTTCCGGGAGGCTCGTCCCAAAGGGAATACGGCCGTGACCGGCGCTTTTCTTGCGGCGCACGATGACCCTGCGGCGCGGGCGCTCCTTGCCTCGCTTTCCGCCAAGGATACGGGCGACGTGACTGCGGATGTGCTGGAAGATGCCTACGCGCATATCGATGGCACCTTCCGTCCGCTGCGCGATTGCCCGCGGGTGGAGCTGGAGCCGCTCAAACCATTCTTCGCCGAGCTGGGCGGCGCCCTCTCGCTTTCTTCCCGCGAGGAAGTGGCCGCCTGGGTGGAGAAGAACATCGAGCTGGACACGGAGCGCAACCCGCAGGAACTGCGGATGGCGCCCATCGATGTCTGGCGGAGCCGGAAGGCCGATGCCAAGAACCGCGACATTTTCTTCGTCGCCCTCTGCCGGGCAATGGGTCTGGAAGCGGAACTGGATGCGCTCACGGGCAGCGCAAATCTGGAGACGCAACCCCGGGGCCGGCTCGCGGTCTCGCTGGAAGGCGGCGGTGATCCGGAGTACTACCATCATTTCACGCTTGCCCGGATTGAAGACGGAACGGCAAAGCTCTTGACTTTTGACGAAGATTCCGACCACAACCCCTGGACGAAAGTCTTTCCGCTGTCGCTCGATGCCGGCTACTATATGCTGACTTCCGGCACGCGCCTGGCCGACGGCAGTGTCCTTTCCCACGCGGAATTCTTCCCGGTACCAGCCGACGCTGACACGGAGGTGCCGCTGGTGATGCGCAGCGCGGAAAACCGGATCTCGGTGCTGGGCACGATGGATGCCGACCGTTTCCTGCCGCAGACCGGCCGCGGCTACTACCTGCTGGCCGTCCTGGGCGACCGCGACGAGCCGTCGGTCCACGCAAAGCGCCAGCTGGAGGCACTCGCCCCGCTGCTGGCGGAATGGGGACGGCCGGTATTGCTGGAAAAGGACGAAGACGGTTCCATCCTGGAGATGCTCTGCGCCGGCTGCAAGAGCGACTCCCGCCAAAAGCCCGTCGTCACGATCTGCGACAGCTTCGGTCGCATCGTCTATTTCTCCCAGGGTTACAACACCTCGCTGGCCGAAGATATCAAACGTATCCTTCCACAGTTATGATCGTACCCGGTTTCAGCAACCGCTATCCCAAGGGGGATGACGATTACCTCTGGTCCTACGCCGACTGCAATCCCCGTCCGGACGATCCCGTCATGCCCGGCCCCGACCGGGCATCTCTCTTCATCGAAACCTGCTGCACCACCCTCGAACAAGCCAGCTCGGCCCAGTCCCGTGGCGCCGGCCGCATCGAACTCTGCGCCGACCTCTCCGTCGGCGGCGTGACTCCGCCCCGCGACCTCATCCGCGAGGTCATCGGATCGCTGACAATTCCCGTCAATGTGCTTATTCGGCCCGTCGTTTCGGGATGTTCCCTCCAGGGACGTCGCGCTCCGCGCGACCCCTCCCAAGCGAGCTTGGGCCCCTCCCTCTTACAGTGCCGAGGGTGGCATGGTCCCTGGAGGGAACATCCCGAAACGACGGGAACAGACATCAGAGGGGGTTTTTCATTGGCAGACTTCGTGTATGACGAAGCGGCCTTACAGCAGATGATGGACGATATCGCCTTTTGCAAGTCGGTGGGTGCAGCCGGCATTGTCGTCGGAGCGTTGACACCGGAAGGCGCCATCGACCTTCCGGCGATGCGGCGGCTGGTCGCCGCCGCCCGTCCGCTCCCCGTCACCTTCCACCGTGCCTTCGACGTCAGTACCAGCGATCCCTTCACGGCCCTCGACGAGATTGCCGCCCTCGGCTGCGCCCGGCTGCTCAGTTCCGGCCGGAAACCGACGGCCTGGGAAGGCCGCGACCTGCTCGCTGCGATGGTCGGCCGGGTTCCGTCGCTTGTCATTATGCCCGGCAGCGGAATAACGGCCGCCAATCTTTCTGATCTGGCGGCCGTTACAAAGGCCCGTGAATTCCACGGGACACGGATTCCTTAAAGCGTCGCTATTCTTCCACGAAGCGGACAATCATGTCGAACAGGCGGTCGAAGTTTTCGTCGCGGGTGTTCTGGTAGGTGTCACGCGGGGTGTGGTAGTGCTGGATGATCGAGCCGATCGTCTCGAAGTAGATGCCCGGGACGCCTTTCTGGGCGAAGGAGAAGTGGTCGCTGTCGTCGTTCATCTCCTCCATGACCAGGTCGAAGGGTGCCTTCGATGCGGCGTTGATCTGGCGGAAGCGCTCCAGGCCGGCTTCGCCGCCCGGCGTGATCTGCGTAGCCAGATGGTCGCTGTCATCAGCCACCATGTCCAGGTCGATCAGATATTCGATCTTGTCAAGCGGCCGGCGCGGATTCTCGCAGTAGAAGAAAGAACCCAGCAGATTCTCCTCTTCGGCATCGACCAGGATGAACTGGATGCCGTGGCGCGGCCGGTGCTTGCTGAAATACTTGGCCAGCGTCACCACCATCGCGGAGCCCGATCCGTTGTCGTTCGCGCCCGGGAATACCTGGTCGGCACCCATATAACCCAGATGGTCGTAGTGCGCGATGAAGGTATAATAGGTGTCGCAGGAGGGGTCGGTGCCGGGCAGCCAGGCCACGACGTTGTGGGCGTCGCGGGTCGGGAGCATTTCGGCGTCGAGATGCAGCTCGATTTCGCGGGCATCGTCCGGGAAGGACTTGTTCACGAACAGGACGGGGCACGTGCCCTGGTAGTAGGTGCGGGCCTTGAAATAGGGGAACTGCTCCTCCTGCCGGAGGATGATGCCGCCGATGTTCTCAAGTTCCGTGAGCCAGGGTTTGTACTTGTCGAAAGGATCGGGACGCACCGTTTCCAGGTAGCGGTTCCAGTCGATGACCACGAACTGGTCGCGGTACAGGCCGCTGCTGAGGTGTTCCATGAAACCTTCCCGCCGGTAGGCCTCTTCATCGAGGTAGGTGACTTTGAAGAAGCCGTGGCAGGTCGGAGAAAACTCCTTGACGGTATAGTCGAAGGTCGGGGCATAAGATACGCCGTCCACGGAGAGCGACATTGCGCCCCGCATCACGTTCATCGGGAACTGGAAATGCTGCAGGTACGGGAGATACTTCTCCTTGCCTTCAACCACGTTCCAGCGGCCCTCGTCACCCGGTTCCACCAGGCTCTTGAGATACGGGCGGACGGACTGGTCCTCGGGACCGGCCGCCTCGCAGGGCACGATGCCCTCGAAGGAGGCAAGCTGGTCGATGAGATATTTGGCGGCCCGGACGTCGCCGTCGCCATAGACGCTGCGTCCGTTGTAGCGTTCACTGGAGATCTCCTCCAGCACGCTGTTGTAGTAAGCCCGGTAGTCGGTGCATCCGACCAGGGCAAGCGCGCAGGCCATCACTGCCAGAAAACGTTTCATGGTGCAGGATTATTTACCGAGGGCTTCGGCTACGGTCGTGTACATCGATTCGCCGCGGAGCACTTCGCCGCGTTTGTAGATGGTTCCGTCGGGTGCGAAGAGAATCATCGTCGGGATGCCGAGGATGCCGTATTTGTCGGTCGGGGTCTTGTCTTCACCCACGAAGATCTGCGTCCACTTCATCTCCTTCTCTTTCATGCGCTCGGCGCTTGCGGTGTTGTCTCCGTCCCAGACGGCCACGCCCAGGACCATGAAATCCTTGCCTTCAAACGCATCGTAAACCTTCTTGATGTTGGGGATCTCGCCCATGCAGGGACCGCACCAGGATGCCCAGAAGTCGGTGAGCACCCATTTGCCCTTGCCTACATAGTCGGACAGCTTGACATCGGCGCCTTCCGGGCTCTTGCCCGAAAAGTCCACGAAGGGCTTGCCTTCGGCCGTGGCAACTTCGGCTTCCTTGCCGGAGACGATGCTGCTGACCGCTTCGTCGTTCGCCAGGAACGCCGATTTGCCGAGGATGTCCTTCAGCTCATCGAGCGAGAGGTCGTAGATCACGTTCATCAGGCCGGCGCGGGCGATGAAGTTGTCCGGATTGTTCTTGATGGCGTCCATGCTCAGGTCCTTGACCTTGGCCATCGTCTCTTCGTACATCTTTTCGGCTTCAGCTTCGGCTTCTTCCGGGAGGGCAGAGGCTTTCTCACGGTATTCGTCGAACAGCTCGTCAGTCTTCTCGTTGAAGTCCTTGTACGCTTTGTTCAGGGCCGATCCTTCGAGGGCGCAGTCTTTCTGCTCGGGGCCGAAGGTCAGGTTGAACGTACCTTTCTCAGGGATGACGGGGCAGATCCAGGAACGGTCGCGGGGCGAACGGTCGCGGTAGTTGGCGCAGAGGACATACTGTTTCTGCGGGTCGGCCGGTACCTTGAACGAGAAGGTGCCGTTGACCACGGCGGTGGAATCGATGACGTCGCGGCCGTCAATCAGGTAGATGAGCGTGTTCTCGGGGAAAGTGGCGCCGTCGGCGATTTTGCCTTTCAGCGTCGTGGTGTCCTTGCCGCAGGAAGCGACGATCGCCAGGACGAGGAGGGAAAAGAAAATTTTTTTCATGGTAGTATATTTTTATATGTTTCGTTTTCAGATTCCCGGTCAAGCCGGGAATGACGCGGGGCTTATGCCAGGCTGCCGCCCACAATGTCGAGCAGTTCGCTCGTGATGGCCTGCTGGCGGCGTTTGTTGTATTCGAGCGTAAGCTGCTCGAGCAGTTCGTCGGCATTGTCGCTGGCCATCTGCATGGCCACGGTGCGGGCTGCCTGTTCGGCGGCGTAACTGTCCATCAGGACGGTGTATATCTTGAGCCGGAGCACTTTGGGGAGAAGCGCTTCCAGCACCTCTTTCTTGCCCGGTTCGACGATGAGGTCTTCCGTTCCGGCTGTCTCTCCGATTTCGGGCAGGGCCAGCGGAAGATAGGTCTCGCGGACGGGCGGCTGCGATGCGTTGGACTTGTAGTGGTTGTAGAGCAGGACGATGCGTCCGACACGGCCCTGCTCGAACTGCTCGACCAATGTCCGGGCCAATCCGGCGGCGGGCTCGTAGGATGGTTTGTCAAGCAGGTGCGAGGCGTCTTGCGCAGCGGCCAGACCGATTTTCCGTCCGGCTTCGGCAACCTTGCGTCCGACCGGATAGAAATCGATGTCTGCGAGCGTAAGTCCCTCTTCCTGGAGCGTTTCCATTTCGCCCAGCAGGGACTTGACGGCCGTGGCGTTGAAGCCGCCGCAGAGGGAACTGTTGGACGAGAAGGCTACCAGGGCTACGCGGCGACTGCTCCCGGCCGTCAGCAGGGGAGAGTCCAGCGCGGCACGTACGCTGCTGTCGGAGAGCACGTCCTCCAGGATTTCCTGCAGTTTCTGCTGGTAGGGGACCATGTTCCCGATGGCCTGCTGGGCCCGGTGCAACTTGGCGGCCGCGACCATCTTCATGGCAGCGGTGATCTGCAAAGTGCTTTTGACCGAAGCGATCCGGGTCTTTGTCTCCTTGAGCGAGGCCATGGCTATGCGTTGTTGAGGGCCGTGACGATGTCGGCGGCGACGCGCTCGATGGTGTCGGTGATGACCTTGTCGATTTTGCCCTTGCCCAGCGGGTCGAGCACGTCGGCGCGGTGCTCCGCACGCATTTCTGCCAGGAATTGTCTCTGGAAATCAGGGACTTTTGACAGAGGAATGTCTTTCATCAGGGCGTTCGTGCCGCAGTAGAGGATGGCGACCTGTTCACCCACGGGCATCGGGCTGTACTGCGGCTGGATGAGCAGCACGTTGTTCTTGCGTCCCTTGTCGATGGTCAGGCTGGTGACGGTATCCATGTCGCTGGAGAATTTGGTGAAGGACTCCAGCTCGCGGTACTGGGCCTGGTCGATCTTCAAGGTACCGGCCACCTTCTTCATACTCTTGACCTGGGCGCTGCCGCCCACACGCGACACGCTGATACCCACGTTGATGGCCGGACGGAATCCCTGGTTGAACAGGTCGGTCTCCAGGAAGATCTGGCCGTCGGTGATGGAGATCACGTTGGTGGGGATGTAGGCCGACACGTCGCCGGCCTGGGTTTCGATGATCGGCAGGGCGGTCAGCGAACCGCCGCCGCGGACCTTGCCCTTGAGGCTTTCCGGCAGGTCGTTCATCTGCTCGGCCACTTCCTCCTGGTCGATGATCTTGGCGGCGCGCTCCAGCAGGCGGGAATGCAGGTAGAAAATGTCGCCCGGATAGGCTTCGCGGCCGGAAGGACGGCGCAGGATCAGGGATACTTCGCGGTAGGCCACGGCCTGTTTGGAGAGGTCGTCATAGACCACCAGGGCGTGGCGTCCCGTGTCGCGGAAATATTCGCCGATGGCAGCGCCGGCGAACGGCGCGTAGTATTGGAGCGCCGCCGGCTCGGCGGCTGTGGCGGCCACCACGATGGTGTAGTCCATCGCCCCTTTCTCCCGGAGGGTGTTCACGATGCTGGCCACGGTCGAACCTTTCTGGCCGATGGCTACATAGATGCAATAGACGGGTTTCCCCGCCTCGAAGTTCGCACGCTGGTTGATGATCGTATCGATGGCGATGGCAGTCTTGCCGGTCTGGCGGTCACCGATGATCAGCTCGCGCTGGCCCCGACCGATGGGGATCATCGCATCGACAGCCTTCAGGCCGGTCTGCAGGGGCTCGTTCACCGGCTGGCGGAAGATCACGCCGGGCGCCTTGCGTTCGAGCGGCATCTCGGTGAGTTCGCCGACGATTTCGCCCTGTCCGTCGATGGGCTGGCCGAGCGGATTGACCACGCGTCCGACCATCTTTTCACCCACCCGGATGGAGGCGATATGACCGGTGCGGCGCGCCGTCATCCCTTCCTTCACCTTTTCGGTGGAGCCCAGCAGCACGGCGCCGACATTGTCGGCCTCGAGGTTCATCACCACGGCCATCACGCCGCTGTCGAACTCGATCAGTTCGCCGGCCTCGGCATTGGTCAGGCCATAGAGCCGAACCACGCCGTCGTGGACCTGGAGCACTTGTCCGACTTCGTCGTATTTTGCGTCGATGTTGATGTCGTGCAGCTGCTTGAGCAGCACTTCGGAGATTTCACTTGCTTTCAGATTGTCAACCATTGTTGCGGATTTTTCTGTTTTGTTCTTCCCATTCCTTGCGAATGGTGCGCAGTTGTGTGGCGATCGAGGCGTCGAGGCGCTTGTCCTCGACCTGGAGGATGAAGCCGCCGATCAGCCCGGGATCCACCTCGGTCTTGAAGTCCACCTGGGTGAAGCCCTGGGCCTGCATCAGCGTCCGGAGCTTGCCGGCCAGTTGCGGCTCTTCCGCCGCCGTAGTGAGCAGTGCCTGGGTAATGCCTTTTTCCTTGCGGTAATACACGCGGAAGACGCGCAGGATCTCCGGCAGGAATTCCACGCGTTTGTTGCGGATGACCAGGGTGAGGAACTTCTGCATCGGCTCTGAAGCGGCGGCGATGCAGGCTGTAAGCTGCTGGTCGTTGCCGAGCGCATGGCGGATGGCCCCGGCCTCTTCATAGAGGCGGTCTTCCATCTGCTTTTCCTGGGCGAAGCGCATCAGTGCGTTCGCGTAGCGGGATGCAATCAGTCCGGCATTCATCTTTCTTCAGCTCAGTTCACGTTCTGGTGGTTGCGGCGGGCTTCCTCGATCATCCGGTCAATCAGTTCGCTCTGCCGCTCCGTGGAGTTGAGATGGCCGCGGAGCAGTTTTTCGGCCACTTCGACCGAGAGGTTGGTCACCTCGTCGGCGAGCTGGCGCCGGGCGGTTTCCGTTTCGATGCGGATGTCTTCCCGGGCCTGCTCGATCATGGCGGCTGTCTGCACACGGGCCTGCTCGCGGGCGTCAGCGATGATCTTGTCCCCGGCGGTAGCCGCTTCGTTGAGGATCCGGGCCTGTTCCTTGCGGGTCTGGTCGATCAGCTTTTTCTGTTCCCGGGCGAGTTTCTTCACTTCATTGCGGGCGGCTTCGGCTTCCTTGAGCGATTTTTCGATGCTCTCGGAGCGTTTCTTGACCATTCCCGTAATCATCGGGAATCCGAACTTCGCCAGGATGAAGAACACGATGGCGAAGATCAGCGTCATCCAGAAAAGGAGGCCGAAATCCGGAGTGATGAGCGACATACGCTGTGACGGATTAGCCGATGATGCCCAGCAGGCAGACGAGGATGGCGAACAGGCAGGCGCCTTCGATCAGGGCCGCGATGATGATGGCGGTGGTACGCATGCCGCCGGCCGCTTCCGGCTGGCGGGCGGAGCTTTCCAGGGCGGACTTACCGATTTTGCCGATACCGATGGCGGCTGCGATGGCTGCGATGCCGGCGCCGATGGCGGCACCGAATTTTCCGAACGCCGCACCTGCGACGGCTTGTAAGATGATAGCTAACATAGGTCTTTGGTTTATTTAGTTGTTTCTATTTGTTTGGTTTCATGTTCGGGTTCCTGGCGCGAGAGGCCGATGAAGACGCTCGAAAGCATCGTGAAGACATAAGCCTGGATGAAGGCCACCAGCAGTTCGAGGATGTCCATGAACACCCCGAAGAGCACGGCGATCACGCTCATCGAACCGTTGAGGACCGGTCCCAGCTTGGCCGTAAGGAAGACCACCGCCACCACGCCCAGCAGCATGATGTGGCCGGCCAGGATGTTGGCGAAGAGTCGGACCATCAGCGAGAACGGTTTGGTGAACATGCCGATGACTTCGATCAGGGGCATCAGCGGAATGGGCACCTTGAGCCAGGTGGGTACTTCGGGCCAGAAAATATCCTTATAGTAGTGTTTGTTTCCGAAAAGATTCACGGCCAGGAACGTGCAGACGGCCAGGAAGAGCGTCACGGCAATGTTGCCCGTGAGGTTGGCTCCGCCGGGGAAGAAGGGCACGATGCCCAGCAGGTTGTTGAGGAAGATGAAGAAGAAGGCCGTCAGGAGATAGGGCGCGTATTTTTCCCAGTCCTTGCCTACGCCTTCCTTGATGATGTCGTCGGTCACCATCGTAATGAGCATCTCCATCAGGCCGGGCAGGCCGCGCGGGGCTTCCTTCATAACATTGTGCCGCTTGTACCAGCGGGCGGTGAGCAGGATCAGCGTCACCAGCAGGATGCTGCTCAGGATCAGGCTGCAGACGTTTTTGGTGATGGATATGTCCAGCGGCCGTTTCCCCGTGGCGGCATTGACGAGCTTGCCGTTCTCGTTGAGCGTGTAGCCGTGTTCGGCCATCTTGTGGGAGGAGAACACGTGGAGTCCGCCGTCAATGACGATGCAGGGCAGGGGGATGGAGACGTGGTGCCCGTTGATTGTCGTGATGTGCCAGTCGTAGGCGTCGCCGATGTGCCCGAAGATATAGTTCTTCATATCGAGCTCGCCCGGTTCGGAGGCGGCATGCCCGTCCGCTGCGGAAGCAGCCGCAGGCAGCAGCATCAGCAGGAACACTGCGATCGTGGAGAATAGTTTGTTTATCCGATGCATACCGTCACAACATTGTTGCGTACTTCCACGAAACCCGCCTGGCTGGGAATCTCGTGGCTTTGATTGCCGATGACGTAGCGGATGACGCCCTCGTCGAGCGAGGATACCAGCGGCGCGTGGTCACGGAGCACTTCGAAGCGCCCCTGCGACCCCGGCAGTTCCACCAGGTCCACTTTTTCGGAGAGTACTTCGCGTTCGGGCGATATGATCTTGAGCGTCAGCATGGGCATCCTTGTCATTTACCGGCCTGTGCGAGCAGCTGCTCACCCTTGGCGATGGCTTCTTCGATGGTTCCCACGTTGAGGAACGCCTGTTCGGGCAGATGGTCCACCTCGCCGTCCATGATCATGTTGAAACCCTTGATGGTATCTTCGATCGAGACCATCACGCCCGGGCCGCCGGTGAACTGCTCGGCCACGTGGAAGGGCTGCGAGAGGAAACGCTGGATGCGGCGGGCGCGGCTGACGGTGAGCTTGTCTTCGTCGGAGAGTTCATCCATGCCCAGGATGTTGATGATGTCCTGCAGCTCCTTGTTGCGCTGGAGGACCTGCTTCACGCGCTGGGCGGTGTTGTAGTGCGCTTCACCCACGATGTTCGGGTCGAGGATGCGGGAGGTGCTGTCGAGCGGATCGACGGCCGGATAGATGCCCAGCTCGGCGATCTTGCGGCTGAGCACCGTGGTGGCGTCCAGGTGCGAGAAGGTGGTGGCCGGAGCGGGGTCCGTCAGGTCGTCGGCCGGCACGTACACGGCCTGGACCGAGGTGATGGATCCGTTCTTGGTCGAGGTGATGCGCTCCTGCATCCGGCCCATCTCCGTGGCCAGGGTAGGCTGGTAGCCCACGGCCGACGGCATACGGCCCAGCAGGGCGGACACTTCGGAGCCCGCCTGGGTAAAGCGGAAGATATTGTCGATGAACAGCAGGATGTCCTTCGGGTCGCCGGCTTTGCCGCTGTCGCGGAATGACTCGGCGAGCGTCAGGCCCGAGAGCGCGACCGAGGAGCGGGCTCCCGGCGGTTCGTTCATCTGGCCGAAGACCATCGCCACCTGCGACTTCTTCAGTTCTTCCGGATCGACTTTCGAGAGGTCCCAGTGGCCCTCTTCCATGCTCTTTTCGAAATCCTTTCCGTAGCGGATGACGCCCGATTCAATCATCTCGCGCAGCAGGTCGTTGCCTTCGCGGGTACGTTCGCCCACGCCGGCGAAGACCGAGAAGCCGTTGTGCTTCTTGGCGATGTTTTTGATCAGTTCCTTGATGAGCACCGTCTTGCCGACGCCGGCGCCGCCGAACAGGCCGATCTTGCCGCCCTTGAGGTAGGGCTCCAGCAGGTCGATGACCTTGATGCCGGTGAAGAGCACTTCCTGCGAGGTGGTCAGGTCTTCAAACTTGGGCGGTTCCCGGTGGATGGGAAGGGCGCCTTCGCGGTCGAGTTCCTGCATACCGTCGATGGTGCCGCCGGTCACGTTCATCACGCGGCCGCGGATCTGTGCGCCGACGGGCATCGTGATGGTGGAACCGGTGCAGCGTACCCGCATGCCCCGGCGCAGGCCGTCGGTGGAGTCCATCGCCACGGTGCGGACCGTGTCCTCGCCCAGGTGCTGCTGGACTTCGATCGTGAGCGGGGTTCCGTCCTTGCGGATGACCTGCAGGGCTTCGTGGATGGACGGAAGCCGCGTCTGCTGCTCTTCCGACAGGTTGAAATGGACATCGACCACGGGGCCGATGATCTGGGAGATGCGTCCGGTTAGTGTTGCCATCTTGGATTCGGGTCTTTCAGAAGTTTGAATCAATCTACAAATATAGGTATTTTCCCGCATCGGTGCAAATTTGAATCCCCGGCATCAGATTGGAGAATTTTTTCTAACTTAGTAGCCTGATTTGGCAACAATATTCTTAATCAATACAAAACACTATGGCACTTTCAATCCTGGACCTCATCAAATCGCAGGTCAGCGCCCAGACGGGCGGCATCCAGATCCCTGAGCAGCAGAAGAACACGGTTCTCAACGGCTTGACCGACTCCATCTTCGGCAGTCTCTCCCAGACCGTGACCAAACCGGGCGGCATCGACCAGATCAAGAACCTGCTCACCGGAAAGGCGCAGGCTGCTTCCAGCCCCATCACGGCCCTGGCCGGCAACCTTTTCTCCAACAACATCCTGAAGAACCTCAACCTGGGAAGCACCCTCAACGGCGCCCTCTCCGGCCTGATTCCCACTATCATGGGCAAGCTCTCGGGTATCCTCAAAGACCAGGACGGCGACGGTGACGTCGATTTCAACGACATCATCCTCACCCTCAAGGGCGGCGGCCGGGCGCAGGCCCAGAAGACGGGCGGCGGCATCCTCGGCAGCATCCTCGGTAAAGTCCTCGGTGGTACCCGTTAATCCGATCTGCTTATGGCAACAACGGCAACGAAACAGCAGAACTTCACGCCGGCTATCGTCGTGATGTTCGCCCTCTTCTTCATGATCGCCTTCGTCACGAACCTGGCCGGTTCGATGGGCGTGGTGGTCACCAACCAGTTCGGCGCCAGCAAGGCCCTCAGCCAGCTCGGCACCCTCGCCAATTTCATCGCCTATGCCTGCATGGGCATCCCGGCCGGTCTGATCCTCCGCCGGAAAGGCTACAAGTTCACGGCCCTGGCCGCCGTCATCGTCGGCTTCATCGGCGTGGGCATCCAGTTCCTCTCCGGCTATGCCGAGAGTTTCTTCGTCTATGTGATGGGCGCCTTTGTGGCCGGCTTCTCGATGTGTATGCTCAACATCGTGGTCAACCCGATGCTGAACACCCTGGGCGGCGGCGGCAACCGCGGCAACCAGCTCATCCAGTGGGGCGGTTCCTGCAACTCCATCGGCGGCACCATCGCCCCGATGCTCGTCGGCTGGCTCGTGGGTGGTTCCATCCAGGACGCCACCGTGGCCAAGGCTGCGCCCGTGATGGTCATCGCCATGGTGATCTTCGCCATCGCCTTCGTGGTGATCCTGCTCACCAAGATTCCGGAGCCGCACATGGAAACGGCCGAGGAAAAGGCGGCCCGTCTTTCCGGCAAAGCGAAGAAAGACCCGCACAGCCCGCTGAGCTTCCGTCACTTCGTACTTGGCGCCATCGCCATCTTCTTCTATGTGGGCATCGAGGTCGGTATTCCGAATACCGCGAACGTCCACTTCTCCGGCCTGTCGTCGGTAGGCCCGGCCGTCGCTGGCACCTTCATCGGCGCCTACTGGTTCTGCATGCTGATCGGCCGTCTGATCGGCGGATCCATCGGTGGCAAGGTCTCCAGCAAGAAGATGCTGCTCTATACCGCTTCGGCCGCCATCCTCTTCATCCTGCTGGCGATGTTCATCCCCGAGAGCGCCACGATCACCCTGGGCAAGTACACCGTGCCGTGGAGCCTGGGCTTCCTGACCCTCTGCGGCCTGTGCACGTCCGTGATGTGGGGTGCCATCTTCAACCTCTCCGCGGAAGGCCTCGGCAAATACACAGCGGCCGCTTCCGGCATCTTCATGACGCTGGTCTGCGGCGGCGGCATCATCCCGTTCATCCAGAACGCGATCGCCGACAAGGTGGGTTCCATCCAGAGCTACTGGCTGCTGGTCGCCTGCCTGGCTTACCTGATCTACTACGCCGTCTCCGGCTCCAAGAACGTGAACAAGGACATCCCCGTTGAATAAGATGGAAAAGGAACTCGTAATCGGCATCGACGTCGGCGGGCAGAGCACCAAGCTCGGCGTCGTCAACAAGGACGGCGAGATCATCGCCCAGACCGTCATCTCCTCGCTGCAGGAAGAACTCATCGACTACATCAACGAGTTGACCAAGGCCATCAAGGGCCTGATCGCCGAGACGACCGAGGCCGGCAGGGTCAAGGGAATCGGCATCGGCGCCCCGAACGGCAATTACTATAAAGGTACGATCGAGTATGCCCCGAACCTCAAGTGGAGCTACGACAACGAAGGCAAGCCGACCGTCATCGACCTGGCCTCCCTCGTGCGGAGTTTCACCGGCCTGCCCGTGACCGTCACCAACGACGCCAATGCGGCGGCGATGGGCGAGATGGCCTACGGCGTGGCCCGCGGCATGAAGAATTTCATCATGATCACCCTCGGGACGGGTGTCGGCAGCGGCATCGTCATCAACGGCCAGGTGGTCTATGGCCACGACGGCTTCGCCGGCGAACTGGGCCACACCATCGCTGTCCGCGACGGCCGTCAGTGCAACTGCGGCCTCAAAGGCTGCCTGGAGACCTATTGCAGCGCGATGGGTGTCCGCCGCACGGCGCAGAAGCTGCTCTTCGCCAATCCCGACAAGCCCAGCCCGCTGCGCAGCATCGATCCCGAGAAAGTCTCTTCGAAAGACGTGTTCGACGCTGCCGAGCAGGGCGACGAGATCGCGCTGGAGGTCTTCCGGACCACCGGCCAGATCCTCGGCCGCTCGCTGGCCGACTTCGTGAAATTCAGCGCGCCCGAAGCCATCGTCCTCTTCGGCGGCCTGGCCAGGGCCAAGAAGTTCTTCCACGATGATATGGTGGCCGCGATGGAGGAAAACCAGCTCCAGATCTGGAAAGGCCGGATCAAGGTTCTCTATTCCTCGCTCAAGGACTCCGATGCCGCCATCCTCGGCGCCAGCGCACTGGCCTGGTAGTTTCCGGGAGCCCAAACCCGCATTTTTGCGCCCCGATTGGTTTAGTGCACCGGTCGGGGCGCATTTTTGTGCTTTTTTGCTCCCGTTCGGCTAAAAATACCTATCTTTGTTTCCCGGTTAACTCTGATCGGGATCTCCATGGATACAACATTGGACGGCACGCACTTGCAGCGGGCAAGCCTGCCGGGTGACATAAGTCTTTACGAACTGCACGCTCCGGCGCTGCGCAACCGTTATTACCTGCTGAGCGGCCCCGGGAGCCGGCAGCTGCTCGCTTCCCCGGAGACAGTCGGCTTTCCCTGTTACACCGCCCTTCTCGATGAAACTGTCGCCGCCCTGCACCATTTGACGGAAAATGGCCTGGGCGGTGACCTTGATATCTTCACCATCCTGCGCGGCGGCCTGAACTATCCGCTTGAGGAAGCCGCCTTCCGCTGCGGCATCCGCGTGCACGACATGCATTTTGTCTCCTGCGAGCGCGTCATCCGCAACCACGTCATCGAGGGACTGGAGATCAAGTACGAAAAAATCCGCCCCGGCCGCGGCCGGGTGCTGGCCATCGGCGACATCCTGGCCACCGGCGACACCTTCCGCTACTGCTTCGAACACCTGATCCGGCGCTTCCTGCTGGATGGCGGCAGTCTGCGCCGGATTCTTTTCTTCACGATCGGCGGCACCCGGGCTTTCCGCCTGCTGGAAGAACTCTCCGCCAAGATGAACGCCCTGTTCGCCGGCTTCGAAGGCATCGACTGCTTCTTCTACGAAGGGGCCTTCTCCGTATATGAAGACAAAGGCGTGAGCGGCATCAACGTGCCGGACATCGATTTCGGCTGGAAAAACGGCGTCATCACCCCGGAGTTCCGCCGCTACATCGTGGACCGTCCCGATGCGCTGCTGGAAAAATGCATCATCTACGACGGCGGTGCGCGCCGCTATGAGATTCCGGTGCATTTCGACGAGGTGCTCGAATACTGGGAAGGCATCCGCGAACGGGCGGACCGCATCGACGTCCGGGCCCTGGTGGAGGAGAAACTCGGATACGCCGGGCCGCTGGATTTCGAAGACTGGCTCGATGTGACGCACCTGCGCGGACTGGATGGCCTGGGCCCGCTCTGGGACGGTGAGCAGGCGCTGCTCGCGCAAGACTTCGACCTGCGCGCCCTGGCGAGCCGCCGTATCGAATCGATCAAAAACCTGAAAGCGCAATATGAAAACAACTGACGTTGACTACACCGACCGTGCGGTGGACCGTGCCGGGCGGAAATCGAACCTGAGCATGTTCATGGTGATGCTGGGCTTCACCTTCTTCTCGGCCAGTATGTGGGTAGGCCAGCAACTGTCGGCCGGCCTGGACTGGTGGGACTTTGTCTGGGCCTTGCTGCTGGGCGGTCTGATCCTGGCGGCCTATACCGGCTCCCTGGGCTTCATCGGCGCCGAGAGCGGGCTTTCACTCGACATGCTGGCCCGCCGGAGTTTCGGGACCAAGGGCAGCTGGCTCCCGAGTGCCATGATCTCTTTCACGCAGATCGGCTGGTTCGGCGTCGGTCTGGCGATGTTCGCCATCCCGGTGGCCAAGGAACTGATGGGCCTTGAGGTCACGCCCGACCACATGCCCCTGGAGGGCTACCTCCTGGTGGTCTTCGCCGGTATCCTGATGACGGCCAGCGCCTACTATGGCATCCGGAGCCTCACGCTGATCAGCTACATCGCGGTGCCTGCGGTGGCCATCCTGGGCACCCTGGCGATGATCCTCGCCATCCGGCGGGGCGACATGGGCCTGGTCGAGCAGTTCTCGCAGGGGACCAAGAGCCTGGGCGTGATAGCCGGTGCGGGCCTTGTGGTGGGCAGCTTCGTCTCGGGCGGTACGGCGACACCCAATTTCACCCGCTTTGCCAAGAACGCCCGCGTAGGCCTCTGGACGACTGTCGTCGCGTTTTTCATCGGCAACTCGCTGATGTTCCTTTTCGGTGCGGTCTCCAGCATCTATGTGGGTGGAAACGATATCTTCGAGGTGATGCTCAACCTCAATCTCTTCTATCTGGCCGTCCTGGTGCTCGGCCTCAATATCTGGACCACCAACGACAATGCGCTCTATTCGGCAGGCCTGGGCCTGGGCAATATCACCGGCCTGAGCAAGAAGGCAATGGTCATCGCTTCGGGCATCCTGGGTACGGTGACGGCGGTCTGGCTCTACTGGAATTTCGTCGGTTTCCTCAATGTGCTCAACTGCACGCTTCCGCCGGTGGGTATCATCCTCATCCTCCACTATTTCCTGAACCGCAAGGCCTATCGCGAAGACACCGTTCCGGAGAGGCAGGTGGACTGGTTCGCCGTGGCGGGCGTGGTACTGGGCGCGGTGGTCGCCAACCTCGTCAAATGGGGTTTCCCGTCCATCAACGGCATGGTAATTGCCGCTGTCTGCTTCATGATCGGACAGACAGTCCGGAAATAACCACCTTTAAAACCTTATGATATGAAGAGATTGATTGGATTGCTGGCTTCGCTGATCGTAGCGGTCGCGGCCTTTGCCCAGACCCCGGAAGAGATTATTTCCCGGATGGAAGCGGCGATGGATGCACATGAAAATGACGGTATCATCATGACCATGGATATCAAGATGCCGATTATCGGCACCCTGTCCACGACCAGCTATATCCTGGGCGACAAGTTCCGGGCAGAGGGTAGTATGAAAGACAAAAAGGTCATATACTGGAACGATGGTACGACGAAATGGACCTATGACTCCGAGAAAAACGAGGTTACCGTCGAAAACGTGACGGCTGAAGAAAAGGAGAAGGACAAACAGTCTTCGGGCGCGGATGACCTGGCGATGTTCTCCGGCATTACCGCCGGCTATGATGTCAGCATCAAGAGTGAGACGGCCAGCGTCTGGAACCTCTTGTGCCGGAAATCCAAGACCAATACGGACAAGGACGATCCCAGGACGATGAACCTCGTCGTGGCCAAGGGCACGTACTATCCCGTGAGCATCTCCGCCAAGATGAAAGGCGTCACTGTCACACTGCGCGACTTGTCCTACGGCGTCTCTGAAAAGGATGTCACCTTCAACAAGGCCGACTACCCGACCGCCAAAATCATCGACAAGCGTCAATAACCCCGCCGCGCCGCGCTGCGCTGCGTTGCGCCGCCGCGCTGCCCGGCGTCCAGCCTGCGCCCCGGCTACTTTTGCGCTGCAACGGACGCAGTTGGTAATCAGGTGTTTATAGAAAGTGACCCCCTCAAAAAACGAGGGGGTCACTTTTCGTAAGTCGCTGATTGACTGATGTGTCCGTTGCAGCGCAAAGGAGGGGGGGGACAGCGGACCGGGGCCGCTTATTTCTTTTGCTGTTCGCCCTTGTCGAGGACCAGCGTACGGTCGCCGTAGATGGGGGTGATTTCGGGCTGGCGGGAGCGGGCCAGGGCGCGGGCGATACGGACCTGCAGCGTGGAATCGCGCTGGCGGGCTTCGGCGATCTTGCGGTCAAGATCCGTCACGACCGGCGAATAGCCTTCGTCGAAAAATCCGGCGCGGGCTTTCATTTCCAATACCTTGCGGACTTTGGCGTCGAGTTCTTCCTGCGGCCAGGCGCCGCAGGCCACGGAGTCGGCGATGGCGTCGATCGAGTGCATCTCGTCGTCGGGCATCAGGATCATGTCGGAACCGGCGCGGTAAACAGCAAGGTTCACTTCGAACGGGGTGCGGCCGGCGGCGACGCCCTGCATGCCGACGGCGTCGGTGATGACCAAACCGCGGAAACCTTGTTCTTCCCGCAGCAGCCCTTTCATACAAGGTGCGGAGATGGACATCGGGACGCCGGTCGAGTCGATGGCCGGGATGCTCATGTGGGCTACCATGATCATAGCTACGCCTTCGTTGATAAGTTGCTGGAAAGGAGCTAGTTCTATGCTGTCCAGCCGGGCACGGTCATACAGGACGACCGGCATTTCGTAATGGGAATCGACGGTAGTGCTGCCGTGGCCGGGGTAGTGTTTGGCGCAGGCATAGATTCCTTCGTCTTGCATGCCGTGCATGTAGGCGACAGTGAAGTCTCCCACTACCTTCGGATCGCCGCTGAAAGAGCGCTGCCCGTCCGACGGGTCGTAAGGATCCGGACAGGCATCGGCTACGGGCGCATAATTGACGTAGATGTTCAGGTCGCGGAGTTCGCGGCCGACATTGCGGCCCATCTGGTAGAGCAGCCGTTCACCCCGCCGGCCTTCCAGCCGTCCGAGGAGTCGCTGGCGCGGATAGGGGAGGTACTCTGCGAAGCGCATGGCCGCACCCCACTCGGCGTCGGTGGCCACCAGCAGCGGCAGCTGCGAGAGCCCTTGCAACTGGTTCATCCGTTCCACGAAGGGCGCGATGGGCCCGCGCATGATGATCGCGCCGCCCACGCCGTATTCCCGTACGAGGGAATCCTGCCGGGCCATCGTCTCTTCCGAGGGCTCGCGGCTGATTTCCATGACGAATAGCTGGGCCACTTTCTCACGGACGGAGAGGCGCTGCATCAGCGAATCGACCTGCGCCGCATGACGGGCCTCCGCGAGGCGGATGCTTTCCGCATCGTTGCCCTGGCAGGCCGCAAGCAGGCAGGTGGCGATGAAAACCAGGGGAAGGGATGTTTTTTTCATAAGCGGCTTTGAGGCTTAGCCACAGAATGCGTAGAAGGGGCGGGATCTCAGTTCAGCAGGGCTTTGACGGCGGCGGAGATGGCGCGGCCGTCGGCTACGCCTGCCAGGCGTTTGGAGGCGATGCCCATCACCTTGCCCATGTCCTTGATGGACGTGGCGCCCACCTCGGCGACGATCTCGCGGACGCGGGCTTCGAGTTCTTCCGGCGAGAGCTGCTTCGGCAGATAGCGCTCCATCACGGCGGCTTCGGCCAGTTCGTTGTCGGCCAGTTCCTGGCGGCCGTTGTCGGTATAGACCTGCGCGGTCTCCTTGCGCTGCTTGATGAGTTTCTGGATCATCTTCAGGACATCGGCGTCCGTGACCTCTTTCGAGCCGCCTTCGGCGGTTTTGAAAAGGAGGATTTCGTTCTTGACAGCGCGTACGGCGGCCATCGCTACGGCATCGTGGGCCTTCATCGCGGCCTTGATGTCTTCCTGGATTTGTTGTTCAAGTGTCATAGTAGCACAAATGTAGCAATTATCCGACAAAAGTGCACGGCCGGGCGGAAAAACCGATTCTTCTTGTTATATTTGTAGGAGATTCCCGGCCAAGCCGGGAATGACGAATATAAACCCACAATACCGTTATATGAAAAAACTGATGCTCATCGCAGCGCTCGCAATGGCTCTCTGGAGCCCGGCTGACGCGCAGAATCCGCTCTTGCAGAAACGCTACAAGACGCCTTACGAGATCCCGCCGTTCGAGATCCTGACCATCGACAACTTCCGGGAAGGCATGCTCAAAGGCATGGAAGCTCATAAGAAAGAGATCCAGGCCATCGTGGACTGCCCCGATGAACCCAATTTCGAGAATGTGATCGTGGCCCTCGACAAGGCCGGCAAGCTGATGTCCCGGACCAGCTCCGTCTGGGGTTCGCTCAACAGCGCCAGCTCCACGCCCGCCCTCCAGGCCTTCGCCCGCGAGATGAATCCGCTGACCTCGGCCCACAGCAACGAGATGCGGATGAACAAGAAACTTTTCGAAAAGGTCAAATATGTCTATGACCATCAGGCCAAATACAATCTGAACAAAGAGCAGAAGCGCCTGCTCCAGAAGACCTACGACGGCTATGTCAACAGCGGCGCCCTGCTGGATGAGGCCAAGCAGAAAGAGATCTCGGCCATCAACCTCGAACTCTCCAAGCTGCAGCTCCAGTTCAGCCAGAACCTGATGCACGACACCAACAACACCTATGTGACGGTCGATAACGTGAAAGACCTCGAAGGCTTGCCGCAGGACAACATCGACCGCGCCGCCGCCCTGGCCGAGCGCATCGGACAGAAAGGCAAGTACAGCTTCAACATGCAGCGTCCCAGCTGCAATCCCGTGCTGCAGTACTGCAAGAACCGCAACCTGCGCAAACAGGTGTACGAGATGTACAACAACCGCTGCAACCACGGTGACGAATATGACAACAAGGCCATCGCCGCCCGCATCATCGAACTGCGCCTTAAACGCGCCAACATCATGGGTTACAGCGACTTTGCTGCCATGTCGCTCAAGGACCGCATGGCTGAGAACGCCACCAACGTGTATGCCCTCCTCGACCAGATCTGGGCTCCGGCCGTGAAGAAGGCGAACGAAGAGATCGCCGACATCAAGGCGATGATGAAGAAAGACAAGGTCAAAGGCGAACCGCAGCCCTGGGACTACATGTACTACCTCGACAAGGCCAAGAAAGCCAAATTCGACATCGACGAGGCGCTGGTCTCCGAGTACCTGGAGATCAACCAGGTGCAGCAGGGCATCTTCTACGTGGCGAACAAACTCTACGGCCTCTCCTTCAACGAGCGCACCGAAGACTATCCGCGGTACGAGGCGACCGCCAAGTCCTGGGACGTGATCGACCGCGACGGCAATGTGATCGCCATCTTCTACAGCGACTATTTCCCGCGTGACGGCAAAGGCGCCGGTGCCTGGTGCGGTGCATTCCGCGGCCAGAGCTACGACGGCGCGCAGCGCGTCCAGCCCATCGTGACCAATGTCTGCAACATGACCCTTCCCTCCGCCGACAAGCCGGCCCTCCAGACCCTCGACAACGTGGAGACCATGTTCCATGAATTCGGCCACGCCCTGCACTCCTTCTTCCGCAACGTGCACTACAGCGGCGTTTCGGGTACCGAGCGTGACTTCGTGGAACTGCCTTCCCAGATCAACGAGCACTGGGCCTTTGAGCCCGAGGTGCTGAAAGTCTATGCGAAGCACTACAAGACGGGTGAGGTGATGCCCCAGGAACTCATCGACAAGATCGAGGCCAGCGGCAAGTACGGACAGGGCTTCGCCACGGTCGAGTACCTGGCCGCCTCCTATGTGGACATGGACCTGCACGTGCTGACGAGCATCCCGGCGAACTTCAATGTGATGGAATTCCAGGCGAAGAAGCTGGCCGAACGCGGCATTCCCAAGCAGATCCTGCCGCGTTACAGCGTGACCAATTTCAGCCACAGCATCGGTGGCGGTTACAGCGCCGGCTACTACAGCTACATCTGGGCCGAAGTGCTGGACTGCGACGCCTTCCAGGCCTTCAAGGAAACGGGTGACATCTTCAACCAGGAGGTGGCGCAACGCTTCCGCAAGTATGTCCTCACCCCCGGCGGCATCGACAAGGGCATGGTCATGTACCGCAACTTCCGCGGACGGGATCCCCAGGTTGACGGCCTGCTCGAGAACCGTGGCCTGAAATAAGAAAGGCTTGACGCGGCTACAAAAAAAAGATCCCGAATACGGGATCTTTTTTTGTGGAATCTTTTTGTTTAGTTGTCCTTCGTCCGGTGGAAGGTGTAGATGGCCGTCTGGTGCGAAGAGAAGAGGCCGGGGATGTCGATGTTGAAGTCCGGCTGACGGAGCACCAGCCGGGTGGGCGTCAGCACCCTGATGTCGTACGTTCCGACGAGGACCATTGCCTTGCCGTCGTCCGAAACCGAGAGACCGTCGTTGAATTTGAGCTTCATCTGGGTCGCGTCGTAAACGAAGGTGGTCATTTCGACGTCCCAACCCATCCGTGCCGTTGCCAGGGCTTCTGTCACGTTCAGGTAACAAGGCGTCGTCTTGGTGAAGTCGATAACAGAAGTATTCAGGCTTCCGTTGCCGATGACGGAAGCGGAGGCTTCGATGGTCAGGGTGTCCAGTTGCCAGGTTCCATAGAGGGAACCGGTCGTCGTCTCCTCGCCGTTCTGCTGGGTCGGGTCGCAAGCACAGACCAGGGCGGAAAGGCTCAGGATGAGCATGAAAGAGCAAAGGATTCGTTTCATCTTCTTAGGATTTTATGTTTTGCTGGCAACAAATGTACAAAAATGTTGCCAACAGTGTGCTTCGGCCTTATTTCCCGTAAGCCTCGGCGGCGGCTTTCATGCGGGCGGCGCGTTCTTCCGTGGCGGGGTGGGAGGAGAAGGCGGCCATCGCCCCGGAGGGCTTGGAGCCGGCTTCCCCGTTGATCTTCATCAGTTTGACCAGGGAGTTGTACATGCTGTAGGGACTGTAACCCTGCTCGATGGAGAACTTGAATCCATTCTCGTCGGCCGCGAACTCCTGTTTCTGGGAATACTGGGCGTTGAGGTACGACTGGGCGATGTCGCCCAGGACGCTGGTGGAAAGCGACCCCAGCACGCTGCCGGTCGATCCCAGGGCGATGCGGGCCGCATAGGCCATGTAGGTCTTCTTCATCGCGTTCTTCGTGTCCTTGTGGAGCACGTGGCCGATCTCGTGGCCGATGACGGCCATCAGTTCGGAATCGTCCATCACGTCCATCAGGCCGGAATACACCCGGATGGAGCCGTCGCCGCAGGCGAAAGCATTGACCTCATTGGTCCTGTACACTTTGAGGTTGATGGGAACACCGTCGACCGTCTTGACTTTCGACATGAGTTTCCGCAGGCGGGCATCGTAGGCACCTTTGTCGATCTTGTTGACCGAGTCCATGTAGGCGACGGACTGGGCGCTGAGCTGCGCGATCTGTTCATCGGAAATGGTCAGGGCCGTCATGGCGGTATTGGCTGCCGTGGCGAGGGCCGTCGGATCCATATTGGACAGGCCGCTGGCCAGGATGCTGCATCCGGAGAGCATCAGGGAAGCGATCAGCAGGGCGAGAAAAGTCTTTTTCATGGTTTTCAGGGATATCAACCTTCAAATATACAAAAAATCCGATTACAGTGTCTTCCGATAATGGCAATTGATCACTTCGCGGCAGTCGCCGTGCCAATTGTGCATGCCGTTTCCCTGGCAGTCGCGCCAGACCTTGCAGCCGGCGCACGGGCCGCGCCGGGCCCAGCTGCGGTCGCGGAAGGGTTGGAAGCGCTGCTGCCACACTTCCCAGAGGCTGTCCTGGTAGATATTCCCCTGCGAGAAAGCATCCCGGTCGATGTTCGGGCAGCCGCAGATGCGGCCGTCGATCAGGACGGAGGCGATGTTGATGCCGGCCCGGCAGAAAAACGGATGCGACCGCACCTTCCACTCGTAGCGGCCCAGATAGCCTTCGCAGCTGAAGGTCACGTTCATCGGACGCGGACCCTCCTTCACGGCGGCGGCCGCTTCGCGTTTGGCCTGGATAAAATCCATCAGCTGCTTGAACTGCGCATCGCCCAGATGCATGTCCGGGTCGTCCTTGGCCCGGCCGATGGGAATGATGGTGAAGATGCGCCACTGCCGGACGCCGAGGGAAGCCAGTTTCTCGTACAGCGCATCGAGCTGGGTGATGCTGCGTCGGTTGATGCAGCTGACCACGTCGAAATTGAGCCGGGGTTCGGCCGCCGCCAGGGCGATGGCCCGTTCGGCCCGCGGATATGCACCGCTGCGGCCCCGCATCCAGTCGTGGTTCTCATCCAGCCCGTCGAGGCTGATGGTCAGGGCGCCCATCCCGGCGCCCATCAGTTTGCGGTGCATGGCCTCGTCGTAGAACCAGCCGTTGGAGACCATGCTCCAGCGCACGCCGCGCTGCCGGATGGCCCGGCCGACCTCGGCGATGTCGGGCCGCAGCAGGGGCTCGCCGCCAGTCAGGACGACCGTAAACTCCGGCGGGCGCTCCTTCACCGGAATGGTGTCGAGCGCCCGCAGAAAATCCTCCAGCGGCATATCGATGTCTTCACTCGCCGCCATACAGTCACTGCCGCAGTGGCGGCAGTGAAGATTGCAGCGCGTGGTGCACTCCCAGAACAGATAGTTCAGTTCGTGTACCTTCGTCTCATTGGCCCGGAACAGCCGGAAAAGCGTGTCGCGGAGCATTATTCGGCCTTGACGGCTTCAGGGTCTTCCGTTTCGGGCGTTCCGGCTTCCGTAGCGGCGGCTTCCGGGGTTTCGACGGTGGGCTGGATGACCTCTTCTTCGGGGAAGTCATAGTCTTCCGGATAGCCGGGCGGCGTACCGTAGCAGGCCTGGACAACGAAAAGTACCGCTGTCAGCGACAAGCCCTTGAGTAAATTGTGGAGCCATTTCATTGCAATGCGGTTTTTAATTCTCTGCAAGATACGAAATATTCTTGGATTTCTGTATATTTGTGCTGATAAATGCCGCCATCATGTACGCAGGATTCTATCTTCTCACATCCTTGATCTCCGCGATCGTTGCCCTGACGCTGGCCTTGATCCTGACGGGCCTGCAGGTCCGCGACCTGGAAGGCTTCGAGAAATACAACCGCGCCCGGTGGTTCCTTGCCGGGGCCTTCGGGGTCTTCGGAATCCTGGGTGTGGCCGAAATCCTGCTGGGCGAGCCGTCCGGCCTCGAAACGGGCGGCCTGACGAGCACGCTCGTCATCTTTATCGGCTCCCTGATGGCCCTGTTTGTCACCATGACGGTGCTTTCTTTCATCCGCCCCCAGGTCGTCACGTGGAAGAATATCCTGCTGCAGCTGGCCGTCATCGTACCCCTGGGCGTCCTGCTGCTCATCCTGCGCCTGCGGGCGCCCGAGCCCGTCTTCCGTATCTGTTTCGCCGTGATGCTGGCCGCCTATCTGGTGCAGATCGCCCTGTACACCAGCCTCTTCCTGCGCAGCTACCGCCAGTTTAAGGAACAGATGCAGTCTTTTTATGAAGAAGACGACCTCGTCGGCCAGCTTCACTGGATCAACGGCACGTTCTGGCTGGCGCTGGGAACGGGCATCGCCTCGCTGGCCTTGATCTTCGGTAATCTACTGTCAGACAGTATCATCACTCTGCTTTTTACGGCCGTTTTCCTGATCATCGGCGTCTTCTTTATCAATTATCAACGCTTCGCTCCGATCGTCGAACGCGCCGTTATGCAGGAGGCGGAAGCGGACAGGTCTGTGGGAGGAGATATTAAGTCGCAGAACGACAACCGGTTGCGAGAAAAGATAGATGCTTGGATCCAAGCGAAAGGCTATCTGGACAGCACCAAGTCTGTCGGCGACATCGCCCAGGAAATGGGCTGGTATTACCAGGCGCTGAAAGATTATATCCAGCAGACCACCGGCGAAGATTTCCGCAGTTGGCGGCTCCGGCTCCGGATCCAGGAAGCCCAGCGGCTGCTGGCCGGACAGCCCGCGCTTCCCATCTCCCGCATCGCCACCCTCTCCGGCTTCAACGACCGCGCACACTTCTACCGCTGTTTCCAGCGCATCACCGGCTGTTCACCGCAGGAATACCGGAAATCCCTCAAAAACAGCAAGTAAACCAGTTGTAGACTTTTTCTGTAGACTTTTCTGTAGACCACAAAAGCGTAGAGTTTTCAAAAACTCTACAACCCTTCGCTAGGACGGCTCAAGACCAAAACGTAATTTTGATTGTTTGATGCAGCAAATTGTATTAACCAATCTCAATAACGTATGAAAAACGAAGTCAAAGCTGTGTACGAATCTCCGCAGTCGGAGGTCATCGAACTGAAATTACACGGCGGCATCGCTGTCACCAGCGATCCCCAGTCTCTCGCTCTCGATCCCAACAATCCGTTTGCTGGTAACACGGAAGACGAATGGTAGAACCTCTAATAGCATTTGAATCATGAAAAAGATATCATTATTCCTGACGGCAGCCCTGCTGATCGTGGCTGCTTCCTGCATCAATCAGGAACTCAATTCTGACGAGGCCCAGCCTCTCAAACTCAACCTAACGGTCGCCGGCCCTAGCGGTCCTGACACGAAGGCCGCCAAGACCGCCTGGACAGAAGGCGACAAACTCAACTGCTGGTTTGACGATAATAATGTCAAACATGCAGACCCCGATCTGGTCATCACTTATACGAGCGAAGGTTGGAAAGCCGGTTCTCTCCGCGAAGGAGTTACGCTGAAAGAGAAGGGGGTTTTCTCTGTTGTTTATGAGAGTACGAATAATCTGTCCAGTTATAGCACTAATTATAATGAAACCTACGGCATAAATTATTACTATCCTCCGGAGGCTACTTATAGCGGCACGATAGAAAGTGTACCAGCTTATTGCAGACCTTTAATCATTACTGCTAACAATATTGCATACACCTTCGCCAGCAATACGCTGACTGCAAGCATTTCGGTTTTGGATTGGAGTGTTTCGTCATCCTTCAAAGTGCTGGTCAAGAACGTTCCTTCCGGGCTTGCCTCTAATTATATACTGAAAACTTTTAATACCACAAAAAATTGGCCGGCTGAAGCCAGAAGCGGTTTCTCTTTACAAATTAATAACTCCTCTGTTCCGGTAGCTAATGGTCACAGCATGGCAAATGCATTCGGACTTACCGGCGGTGTTCAGGAATCAGACGGGATAGCATTCTACTATGATTATTTTTGGAATCATGCCCAAGACGAGTCGGCCAGCGGGGTTACTGTTACCTTTACCCTTTACGAAGGCAATACGTCAACTAAATCCTACTCTGTATATAAGAACTTTGAAAACACCGCTTATACTAAATGCTTCGGTGTTTCCATCGATTACTCGAAATTTAAATAATTCGTAATATTCCATAAATCCCGTCATTCCGCCCCGAGGCGGAATGACGGGATTTATTTAGACATCTATCTATTATTAGTTATCTTTGTCGTTGATCTTAAGATTACGACTATGCGAACCATCACCCGATTCCTGACATTAGCCCTTCTGATGCTGGTAGCGAGCTGCGGAGAGGAGCCCACGCCTGCACCGAAGCCAACGCCTACGCCGACTCCCCCGACACCGGCTGAGGTTGCGGTCTCGTCGGTTTCGCTGAACCAAAGTACCGCCGAACTCATGATCGGCGAGACCGTCACCCTGTCGGCTACGGTCTCGCCCAGCAATGCAACGAACAAGAGCGTATCCTGGACCAGCTCGGATGCCAATGTCGTTTCCGTCAGTGCCGGCACGGTGAAAGGCATCGGGATCGGCACGGCCACCGTCACGGCTTCAGCCGGCGGCAAGAGCGCAAGCTGCGCCGTCACAGTGGTCAAGGGCGGCCTCCCCGAAGGCGAACTGCCGCCGAGCAATGAGATCTGGTACACGACCCAAGACAACAAGCCGCTTTCCCTGGTAAACAACCAGGGCTCCTGCACGCTCGCATCCAACACCTACAGCAAGGGGATGGGCGTCCTCCGTTTCAGCGGCCCGCTGACCAGCCTCGATGTCATTTCGTCTGACCCGCAGCAATGCGCCCGCCTGACCGGCCTCCTGATCCCGGATTGCGTGGAAACGATTGGCAACCATTTTTTCTGGGATGCGACCGGCATCAAGGAATTCCGGATTCCCGCCTCCCTGAAACGCACGAATGCGTTCATTTCTCCCCACAAACTGGCGCTGGAACGCCTGACCGGGCACTATGTCTCGGCGGACGGACGCTGCGTCATCCTCGACGGCGCGCTGGTGGCATTCGCCCCGGCGGGGCTTTCTTCCTATGAGATTCCGTCGGGCGTCGTACGGATTGCAGAGGAGGCTTTTACTTTGACGCAAGAACTGAAAACCGTGGTCATCCCCGAAGGCGTGACCGACCTGGAACGCGGTGCTTTCAGTGAATCGAGCCTCGAATCGGTTACCATTCCTGCCTCCGTGAAGGCGATGGATCACCACGCCTTCGTCAGTTGCAAGAACTTGAAGAATCTGTTGGGGGACAGCCATTACATCTCAAGCGACCGCAAGTTCCTCTTCGATGCCAATTCCATGATTCCGATGCTCTTGTTCCATTTTGCGGGCCGGGACGATGAATCCTACGAGATCCCGGAGGGAATCCAGGGCATCGAGAATTATGCCTTCTATGGCTGCGAAAAACTCAAGAGCGTCACTTTTCCGCAGAGTCTCAGCTATATCGGGGGCGTTGCGTTTGAGGGCTGCATCCAGATGGAAGCCGTCTATGGCAGTCATACGACGTCGGATCACAAGGGCTTTGTGATGGACGGCACGCTGCGATACCTGGTTCCTGCCATTGACGCGGATTATGTGGTGCCCGGCGAAGTAACCGCCTTGGGCGACCAACTCTTTCAAAGCAGGCCGACGCTTCGTTCCGTCACGATGGGGGACCAGGTGACCTCCATCGGCGATTATGCCTTTTCATTCAGCCCGGCACTCAAGACCGTGACCCTGTCGGCCAACCTGGCTTCCATCGGCTCGAATCCTTTCCAGTACTCCCAGGAATTGGAATCGGTTTATTGCCGGGGTATTCTTCCGCCGACCTGCCGTGTGATCGAAGACACCGCGAATCCCAAACTGACCATCTACGTTCCTTCCCAGGCCCTCCGCTTTTATACCGAAGACACCCAGTGGGAGAAGTATTGGAACGTCATGAAGCCCTTTGACTACACCGATCTGCCGAAGCCGGACTTCTATCTGTCCACCGATTATTCCCGGGAAGGCGAAGTGACGGTCTATCAGAAAGCGTCCAAAGGGAATGGAATCGACATCGTTTTCATGGGTGACGCCTACTCGGACCGCCAGGTTGCAGACGGCACCTATCTGCGCGACATGACAGCCTGTGCCGAGCAGTATTTCGCCATCGAGCCGTACAAATCGTTCCGGGAGCTGTTCAACATTTATTTTGTCACCACCGTATCCGCAACGGAAGGCTACGAGCGGGGCGGCCGCAGTCTCGGGACTTACATGGGCATCGGCACTTTCATCGGCGGAAACAATGCGAAATGTTTCAAACTGGCCCGCGAGGCTGTCGGAAGCGACACACGGATGGACGAAGTCCTGGTGGTCGTTTGCGGAAACCAGGATCTGTCCGGCACGGTCCGCGTTTGCGGTACCTGCCACTTCTTCGAGCCGGAAAGCTGGACGGGCCGTGACTACGCCTGCGGACCGGCCGTGACGTATTTCACGAAAACCGATGCTTCCTTCAAGGAAACCGGCAAGGTGCTCCGGCATGAATCCGGCGGGCACGGATTCGCCAAGCTGGCCGATGAATACCACTATTCCGGGAGCGTCTCGATGGGCGACCAGGAGCTGATCCGGAACCATTCTGCGCATCTGTGGTATTCCAATGTGGACATCACCTCCGATCCCGTCCAGGTGAAATGGGCGAAGTTCCTCTCCGACGACCGCTACAAGAATGAGGTCGGCCTGTACGAAGGCGGCTTTACCTACCAGTATGGTGTCTGGCGTCCTTCGGAAAACAGCATCATGAACGACAACCAGGGCGGCTTCAACGCGCCTTCGCGTTACACCATCTGGTATCGGATCCACAAACTGGCATACGGCAGCAGCTGGAACGGCACGTACGAAGATTTCGTGGCGTATGATGCCGTCAACCGCACGACGGCCGCGCCGACGGCCGCGGCGGCTGCGCCACGCCCCGGTCCCTGGCGTTCCGCCCGGGTGCGCGCCCCGCGGCCGCACCATCCGCCGGTAATCACCGGTGAAACCTGGCGGCAAGCCATCCGCTCCGCACAGTAGCGGCCGCCCTGCGCAGTAGCGGCCGCTCCGCACAGTAGCGGCCGCCCCGCTGGCGCCCGCTCCTGCTCAGTGGCTTCTGCCCGCCTTTTGGCGCTGCAATGTACACATCAGTCATTCAGCGACTTACGGAAACTGACCCCCTCAAAAAATGAGGGGGTCAACTTCTGTAAACGCTTGAGTATCAATTGCGTCCGTTGCAGCGCAAAATGGCGGGGGGAAGCAGACGCGGCGGGCGCGTCCGTTGCAGCGCAAAATGGCGGGAAGCAGACGCGGCGGGCGCGCCCGCCGCAGCGCCAGAAGGGCGCGGCAGAAGCTACGCCCGCCGCAGCGCCAAAAGCTGACGGGCGTGGGGTCGGTTGCAGCGAAGATTCGTTATCTTTGTCGTCGGATAGGACCATCCTCATTATTGGCTATGTACGCATCTTCGCAAGATCCGATTTATGGCCGTACGGCCCTGCTGATGGGAAATGACGTCATGGACGCCCTCGGACGGGCGCGCGTCATCCTCTTCGGCGTGGGCGGTGTAGGCAGCTGGTGCGCCGAGGGACTCGTGCGCTCCGGCGTCACGCACATTACCCTCGTCGATTCCGACTGCGTGAGCGAGAGCAATATCAACCGCCAGCTGATGGCCACCACCCGTACGGTCGGGCAGGTGAAAGTCGAGGCGCTGCGCGACCGGCTGCTGGAGATCAATCCGAAGGCCGAGATCACGGCGCTGCGACAGGTTTACAGCGCTGAGACGGCCGATTCGTTCGAGTTGGAAAGCTACGACTATATCATCGATGCCATCGACAGCCTCAAGGAGAAATCCGACCTCATCCTGCGGGGCACCCGCACGCCGGCCGTGTTTTTCTCGTCGATGGGCGCCGCCCTGAAAGTCAATCCGCAGGGCGTGAAGGTAGCCGAGTTCTGGAATGTGCGCGGCTGTCCGCTGGGTGCCGCCATCCGCAAGAAATTCAAGCAGAACCATACCTATCCCGGCCATAAGTTCCGCTGCGTGTACGATGAGGAGGTGCTGCCGAACCGGGGCGGTGCCCTGGCCGCCGACGCTTCCAACAGTGAATGGGACGGCCGCAAGGCCCAGATCAACGGGACCACGGCCCATATCACCGCCATCTTCGGGATGACGCTCTGCGGCCTGGTGATCGAGGACATCTACAAGAAAACCCTGCAGCAAGGCGCCCGGCCGGAATGAAACGCGTCATCTTCCACATTGACGTCAACTCGGCCTTCCTCTCCTGGAGCGCCGTGAAACAGGTCCGCGAGGGCGGGGATGACATCCGCCTCGTCCCCTCGGTGGTCTCGGGCGACCCGTCCGACCGGCGCAGCATCGTCACCGCCGCGTCGATGCCCGCCAAGAAGCTGGGCATCAAGACGGCCCAGCCCATCTCGATGGCGCTGCGCACCTGCCCCGGCCTGGTGATCGTGCGGGGCGACTGGGCCTGGTACAAGAGCTGTTCCGAGCGCTTTACCGCCATCTGCCGGTCGTATTCCCCAGTCCTCCAGAAGTTTTCGATCGACGAATGCTTCCTCGACATGAGCCTGCACCTGGGCCGACAGGAGCCGGTGGCCGTGGCGACCGAACTCAAGGACCGCATCCGCAGCGAACTGGGCTTTACCGTCAATGTGGGCATCGGACCGAACAAGCTGCTGGCCAAGATGGCCTCCGATTTCGAGAAACCCGACAAAGTGCACACCCTTTGGACCGAGGAGGTCCCGGCGAAAATGTGGCCGCTGGGCGTGCGCGACCTGCTCTGGGTGGGCAAGCGCACCGAAGAGCGCCTCGTGGCCTACGGCATCAACACCATCGGCGACCTGGCACGCATCCAGACCGGTGCACTGGCCCGGCTGGTGGGCGTCCGTGCCGCCCAGCAGCTGCACGTCTCTGCCAACGGCGTGGACGACAGCCCCGTCGAGACGGATTTCCAGGAAGCGAAGAGCTATAGTGCGGAACGCACATTCGCACAGGATATTACCACGGCCAAAGAACTGGACCGCGCCCTGTTCAACGTGGCGTGCATCGTGGCCCACCGTATCCGGCGCGACCGTTTCAAGGCAGGCTGTGTTTCGATTTTCATCAAATACCGCGATTTCTCGGTCGCCCAGCGGCAGAGCCAGCTGCCCCGGCCGACCGACGTGACGGCCCTCATCCTGAATGAAGCGCGGCGGCTGGTCGCGACCCTCTGGGACGGCGTCACACCGCTCCGGCAGGTCGGCCTCGGCGTGTCGAAGCTCACCCACGAGACGGATCTGCAACTCTCGCTCTTCGAAGACCCGAACCTGGAATACTATCGGCAGTGGGACAGGGAATACGATGAGCGGATGGCTGCCGCCCGGGATGCCGCGGCAAGGCCTGCTGCCGATCCCGATGCGCTGGTCTTTCACTATCCTACGGGAGAAGAAGCCCTCGCCGCGATCAAACAAGCCGTCCGCGAGCATCGCAACTGCACGTTCGCCCGCCGGATCCTCCCCGACGGGACCGACTGCTTCGAACTGTTCGAGGGAGGGAAAGTCATCGAGCGCCACATCGTGAAAAAAACGCCATAGCAGACGCAACATTTCCGGACAAGCTGCATCTTATAGGAAAAACAAGAATATGAAACGTCACCTCTTTCTTTTTGTATTCAGTCTCGTCCTACTGCTTTCAGCCGGATGCAACCGTATGGATTCCTTCGACCCGGACTATCCCATCGTGGACTGGTATCCGGTCAATCTGATTGTCACCGTCCAGGACAGCCAGGGGAACGACCTGCTCGATCCGGAACACGCAAACAATTATTTCGAGGGTGCGAGCCTGGTCTTCCGCGGCAAGCAATACGACGTACAGGGGATCGAGGACGATCCCTACGCGGCTGTCAGTACCAAATACTATATGCCGCACATGCGCGGGCTGAGGCTGGCCCATGATACGCTCTACTTCTCCAAAGACCAGAAGGAACTGTGTCATTTCCTGGTGTTTGGCGAGCTCGACGGGGCGGAGGATATGGACGAGGACATTGAACTTCAATGGCGGGATGGCACGCGCGAGATCATCCATTACCATTGCTCGGACCACAAGATTGAGAAGAAGTCGGGCGGGGAGTGGGAGATCACCTGCAAGCGGGAGTGGATGCTCAATGGCGAGGTGGCCAGCAATCCCTTCCGGCTGTTCAAATAGCCTTCTGCAAAAAAATCCACGAAAAAAAACCAAGTTTTTGTTGCAAACCCAAATACTTTTTCTACCTTTGCAGTCCCAATCGATGGGGTCTGGGGCAGCGCCCCGAAACTGAGGTATGGTGTAATGGCAGCACAAGAGATTCTGGTCCTCTTAGTGGCGGTTCGAATCCGTCTACCTCAACAAATTAACAAGCGGCATCAGCCGCTAGCGGAGGCCGGGCAGGGTTAGCCAGCGGGACAGCAAGGCCGGAGCGAGGGGTCTGGGGCAGTGCCCCAGTATTTATCAAGCGGCATCAGCCGCTAGCGGAGGCCGGGCAGGGTTAGCCTGCGGAATAGCAAGGCCGGAGCGAGGGGTCTGGGGCAATGCCCCAGTATAATAAGGCGGGATAGCTCAGCTGGTTAGAGCGCATGATTCATAATCATGAGGTCCCCAGTTCAATCCTGGGTCCCGCTACCTGAAAATGAGAGACTTACGATAGTAAGTCTCTTTTGTGTTTAATGATTTCTACAATCCATATACTGGGTGTGGTGCTTACCGTGGGGCTGCTGCTCGTGGTGAGCTGGTGGTCGGGCCGCCGGGTCAAGGATGCCGGCAGTTTCATCACCGGCGGGACCTCGGGAACCTGGCTGGTGGGCGGTGCGCTGCTGGGCACGATGGCCGGCGGCCAATCGACCATCGGCACGGCGCAGCTGGCCTTCTGCTACGGGCTGTCCGCCTGGTGGTTCACCCTGGGCGCCGGAATCGGGTCGCTGCTGCTGGGCTATGTCTATGCCGGTCCGCTGCGGCGCAGCGGCTGCAGCACCCTGCTCGAAGTTGTCCGGCGGGAGTACGGGCGGAAAGCCGAGACGGTGGGCTCGCTCCTGTGCATGGTGGGCATCTTCATCAGTATCGTGTCGCAGGTCCTTTCGTCGGGCGCCATGATCAGCAGTCTCTTCAGCTTCCCAATGCTCTGGGCGTCGGTTGCCGGGGCGGTGCTAATCATGTTGTTCGTCCTGTTCGGCGGCATCCGCAGCGCCGGATTCAGCGGCATCGTCAAGCTGGTGCTGCTCTATTTCAGTTCCCTGGCGGCCGGCATCATCGTGTGGCATATTGCCGGCGGCTTTGCCGGATTGCGCGGGAGCGTGGCCGGCATCTACCAGTCGTCCGTGCTGCGGGACTTCAACCAGCTGACGGATGTGGAGAGCATCCATCAGCGCTATGGCAGCCTGGTGGCCCGCGGGGTGATGAAGGACCTGGGCGGCTGCCTGTCGCTCATGCTGGGCGTCGTATCGACCCAGACCTATGCGCAGTGCATCTGGTCCGCATCCTCGACCCCCCACGCCCGGCGCGGGGCGCTGATCTGCGCGATCTGCCTGCCCATCATCGGGGCCGCCTGCACGATGGTCGGCATTTATATGCGGGGGCATTATGTCACCGCTGACGAGTGGGCGGCGATGCAGCAGGCCGGCGAAGTCTTGCCCGAGGGCGTCGGCATCATCGAGAGTGCGGCCCAGGCGTTTCCGGCCTTTATCCTGCGCCACCTGCCCGCCTGGCTGGGCGGCCTTATGCTCGGAACGCTGTTGATCAACATCCTGGGCTGCGGCAGCGGCCTGCTGCTGGGCGTCGCGACGATCCTGGTGCGGGATGTCTATGGCAATCTGCGCCGGAACGCGCCGCGTCTTTCGCAATTGGCGCAGATCCGCCTGTCCATTGCCGGGGTGCTGCTCGTGGCGGTCGTAGTGGCGCTGCTTTGCAACAATACGTTTATCAACGACCTGGGATTCCTCTCCCTGGGCCTGCGGGCGGTATCGCTCCTGTTCCCGCTCTCTTTCGCCTTGTGGCTGCCGGGCCGATTCGCCTCGCGCCGCATCCTGCTGGCCATGCCGGTAGGCGTAGCCGCGATGCTGGCGGCCAAGTTCCTCGCGCTCCCCGGTGACGCCGTCTATTACGGGCTGGCCCTCGAATTGCTGGCCATATCTGCAGGGACGATATCAAGTTCGGCAAAAAATTACTAACTTTAGGCTGTAAAAAAGCCTGACAACCTATGAAGATCATTCAGCTCGGAGAAACCGATTCCCTGCTGGGCCACTATCTCGCGCAGATCCGCGACCGGGAAGTCCAGAAGGACAGCCTGCGTTTCCGCAGGAACCTCGAACGCATCGGGGAAATCTTCGCATACGAAATCAGCAAGACGCTCCGTTACCAGAGCCTGGAGGTGGAGACGCCCCTGGGCATCGCCACGACCCGGGTGATTGCCGAGCCGCTGGTGCTGGCCACCATCCTGCGCGCCGGCCTGCCCGTCCACCAGGGCCTGCTCAACTGCTTCGATTTCGCGCAGAACGCCTTCGTAGCCGCCTACCGCAAGTACGGGAAAGGCAACGAATGTGACATGCAGATCGAATACCAGAGCTGCCCGCCGCTGGAAGGCAAGACGCTGGTGATCGCCGACGCGATGCTGGCTTCCGGCGCCTCCATGCTGATGACCTACCAGAGCCTGGTCGCATGCGGGGAACCCCTGCACACGCACATCGTCTGCCCGGTGGCATCCCGCGACGGCGTGGAAAACCTCTCGAAGAACCTGCCGCACAAGCGCGTCACCTTCTGGGTGGGCGCCATCGACGAGGAACTCACCAACCACTCCTACATCGTCCCGGGACTGGGCGATGCCGGAGACCTGGCTTTCGGAGCCAAAGACTAGCTAGGCAATCTTGCAGCGCAGCGTGGCGGAGGTGCAGGAAAGCACCTCCACGGTGACGTATTCCCCGGCCTTATGGCCTTCTGCGGGGAAGACACAGGTTTTGTTCTGGGACGTCCGTCCCATCAACTCCGCGGCATCCCGCTTGGAAGGACCCTCGATCAGGACTTCGTAGCGCCGGCCGACGCAACGCTGGTTGCTTTCGAGCGAAATCTCATTCTGCAGCGCGATGATCTCGTTGAGGCGCGCCGTCTTGACGGCGGCGGGCACATCGTCGGGGTAGTGGCGGGATGCCCGGGTACCCGGGCGCTCCGAATACTGGAACATGAATGCGCTGTCGTAACGGACTTCGCGGAAGAGGGACATCGTCAGGGCATGGTCCTCATCCGTTTCGCCGCTGAAACCGGCGATCACGTCGGTCGTGACGGCGCAGTCGGGCAGGATCTCGCGGATATGGGCGATCCGCTCCAGGTAGTGGGCGCGGGTGTATTTGCGGTTCATCTTCTCCAGCATCGTGTCGCTGCCCGACTGGACGGGCAGGTGGATGTGCCGGCAGATGTTGGGGTAGCGTGCCATGACGTGCAGGACGCTGTCGCCCATATCCTTGGGATGGGACGTGGCAAAGCGGATGCGGATCCCCGCATCGAGCCGGGCGACCTGTTCGAGCAGCGAAGCGAAATCCACGCAGCGGGCCGGATCCTCCGGATCGCGCCAGCGATACGAATCCACGTTCTGCCCCAGCAGATTGATCTCCTTGTAGCCTTCCGCGATGAGGGTCTGCGCCTCGCGGAGGATGCTCTGCGGATCGCGGCTGCGCTCGGCGCCCCGCACGAAAGGCACGATGCAGTAGGAGCACACGTTGTTGCAGCCGCGCATGATCGAAATGAAGGCCGTGACGCCTTCGCGGTCCATCCGGACCGGTGCGATGTCAGCGTAGGTCTCTTCGTGGGAGAGCAGCGTGTTGATCTGCTTGCCGTCCACGGCGACGGCGGCCGCCAGGCGCGGCAGGTCACGGTAGGCGTCGGGGCCGGCGACGATATCGACGGCGGCGTTTTCCAGCAGTTTTTCCTTCAGGCGTTCGGCCATGCAGCCCAGGATGCCGACGATGACGCCTTTGCGGCGCTTCTTCTCCTGGCGGAAAACGTCGAGCCGACCCAGGACGCGCTGCTCCGCATTGTCGCGCACCGAGCAGGTGTTGATCAGGATCAGGTCGGCCTCTTCCATCCGCTGGCAGCGCGTATAGCCTGCCTGCTGGAGAATGGATAGCACCACTTCGCTGTCGTTGACGTTCATCTGGCAGCCGTAGGTTTCGATATAAACTTTCATAGCGCTTGGATTTCGCTGCAAAGATAAGTTTTTATATCTTTGTATGATGAATCGGATTTTGAAAATGAAGCGCATCCTTATCCTCCTTGCGTCCGTCCTGGTGCTGGCCTCCTGCAGCCCCTCGGCTACGCCTGTCATCAAGTCCTACCGGCTCAACCAGGTCGGTGGCCTGTCTTTCGGCGCGGACGGCGTGACGGCCGAACTGACGCTGGATGTGGACGTTGCCAATCCTTCCGGGTCCCGCTACACGCTGGAGTCGCTGGAAGCGGTCCTGTATCAGGGCGTTGAGGTCAATCCCTTCGCTTACCTGACAATGCGGGAAAGCGTCAGCGTCGAACCCCGGAGCGAAGCGACCGTCTCCCTTCCGCTGGACGCACGCTTCACCCGCCCGCTCGCCCTGCTGGGCGGCGGTTTCAGCACCGACCTGGCCGATTACACGGCCGACATCGACCTGACCCTCCGCCGCGGGTCCCTTAAAAAACGGATTACCAAGGAACGGATTCCCCTGGCGGAACTCGGGAACCTGCTTGGACAGAACGACAAAAAAGAAAAAGAATGAAAAAGAATATCCTTGCCCTCCTGGCGGGCCTCCTGCTTATCCAGGGCGCGGCTTTTGCCCAATCGGCCGTGGACAGCACCATTCTGGGCGCCGACATCTTCTCGCTCATCGGCCAGAAGGGGAGCGGCAGCGCTACGGTCAACCAGTCCCAGGAACTTCGCAACGCACTTTCGCGCCATATCGTCTCCAACAGCAATACCAAGATGCAGGGCTACCGCGTCCGCATCTTCTTTGACAGCGACCGCACGGCCCGGGCCAAATCGGAAGCCATCGCCGCCGGTTTCATGGAACGCTATCCCGGCATCCGGGCCTACCGCAGCCACGTGAGTCCCTACTTCAAGGTGACGGTCGGCGATTTCCGGACGCGGGCCGACGCCCAGCGCTTCGCCAGCCGCCTGACCAGCAGCGGCGCCTACCCTTACGTCTTCGTCGTCAAGGAGCAAATCAACTACCCGAATTTCTGAGATGCTCAAGCAGACCCAACAACTCAAGCAGACCCAGCGGCTCTCGCCGCTGCAGATCCAGACCATCAAGCTGATCGAGCTCCCGGCGCCCGAGCTGGAGCAGCGGATCCAGAAGGAGCTGGAAGAGAATCCTGTTCTCGAGGAAGTGGTGGACGATTCCCTGGAAGGTGAGGAAAAGAAGAACGTCTCGCTGAGCGAATACAGCGGCAGCGACCCGACGCCGTCGTACAAACTCTACGTCAACAACCAGGGCAAGGACCTCAAGCCCCAGTACAATACCTTCTCCGTCCGCGAAAGCTTCCACCAGAGCCTGGAAGCCCAGCTCGGCTACTGCAAGATCGACGAGCGCGAGCGGCAGATCGCCCTGTTCATCATCGGGATGATCGACGACGACGGCTATCTGCGGCGCGACATGGAATCCCTCGCCGACGACATCTCGTTCCGGCTGGGCATCGAGACGGACGAGGAGGAAGTGGAACGCCTGCTGAAGATTGTCCAGGAATTCGACCCGGTGGGCGTGGGTGCCCGCGACCTGCGCGAATGCCTGCTGCTCCAGCTTGCGCCCAAGAAACAGACGGAACCGGTCCAGCTGGCCACCCGGATCCTGCGGGACTTTTTTGTCGAGTTCACCAAAAAGCACTACAGCAAGATCATGGCGAAACTCGGCATCTCCGAAGAACAACTCAAGGAAGCCGTCGCCGAAATCGTGCGCCTCAATCCGCGTCCCGGCGGCCAGATCGACGATTCCTACACCGAACAGGTGCAGCAGGTCGTGCCCGATTTCCTGGTCGAGCTCAAGGACGGTGAACCGGTGATGTCGATGCCACGTTTTTCCGTCCCGGAACTGAAGGTCAACAAACGGTATGCGGACGTCCTGATGGAAGCGGCCAACAGCGCCACGCGCGAAAAGAAAGAGGCTGCGACTTTCGTCAAGCAGAAACTCGACTCGGCCAAATGGTTCATCGAGGCCATCAAGCAGCGGCACAACACGCTCCAGAACACGATGAACGCCATCATCGACTACCAGCACGACTTCTTCATCGACGGCGACGAGACCCGGCTTAAACCGATGGTCCTGCGCAATATCGCCGAGAAGACGGGGCTCGACATCTCGACCATCTCCCGCGTGGTCAGCAGCAAGTATGTCCAGACCCACTTCGGCATCTATTCCCTGAAATTTTTCTTCTCCGAGGGCCTGGTCGCCAACGACGGCGAGGAAGTCTCGACCCGCGAGATCAAGACCATCCTGACCACCAGCATCGAAGAAGAAGACAAACGCAAGCCGCTCACCGACGAGGAGCTGGTGAAAGTGCTCGGCGACAAAGGCTACAAAGTGGCGCGCCGCACCGTGGCCAAATACCGCGAGCAACTCAACATCCCGATTGCGCGGCTCCGCAAAGAACTTTAAAGACTTTTACCCCCATGACCAAAATGAAAACCACCTACCTGGGCGGTCTCCGCTGCGAAGCCGAGCACCTCGACTCAGGTGCCAGGATCCAGACCGTCGCACCCAAGGACAACAACGGCGACGGCTCCTGCTTCTCCCCGACGGATCTCTTTGCCACCTCGCTGGGCTGCTGCATGCTTACGATCATCGGCATGACGGCCCGCACCTATGGTTTCTCGATCGACGGAACCACCATCACGACGGAAAAAGTGATGGCGGCCAATCCGCGCCGCGTGGCGGAACTCCATCTGGAAATCAAGCTGCCGGAGGGCAGCAGCTATTCCGACAAGGAGAAAAAGCTGATCGAGAACGCAGCCAAGACCTGTCCGGTGGCAAACAGCCTGCATCCGGACATCAAGAAAGTCATCGAATTCGTCTGGTAAGCGCGCCGCTTACTCGATCGTCCACTCACAACCGTCCTTGGTATCCTTGATCTGGACACCGAGGGCCTTGAGTTCATCCCGGATCCGGTCGCTGGTCGCCCAGTCTTTGGCGGCCTTGGCCTGGCGCCGCTGCTCGACAATCATGCCGATGAGACCATCGACCAGCTTCCCGGAAGCCGCGTCGGTGGTTTCGTCCTGCAGGCCGAGGACGTCCTGCAGAACCTCGGTGAAGAGGCTTTCGAGCGTCTGTTTGTCGGCCGCATCGATTTTCAGCGACTTGTCCTTGACGCTGTTGACCAGGCGGACGGCATCGAAGAGTACGGACAGGGCGATCGGCGTGTTCAGGTCGTCGCAGAGGGCTTCATAGACACGCTCCGTCAGGCCGCCGATTTCGGCGTTGGCGGGGGCACCGGCCGTTACGGGCAGGTTTTTGACATCCTTGGCCGCCTGCATCATCCGTTTGTACCCCTTCTCGGCGGCCTGCAGGGCTTCGTTGCTGAAGTCGAGCGGACTGCGGTAGTGGGCCTGGAGGATGAAGAAACGGACGGTCATCGGGCTGTAGGCCTGGTCGAGAACCTGGTTGTTGCCGGTGAACAGTTCGTCCAGCGTGATGAAATTGCCCAGCGACTTGCCCATTTTCTGCCCCTTGATGGTAATCATGTTGTTGTGCATCCAGTAATGGACGCCGCCCTGGCCGCGGGAAGCGGTGTTCTGCGCCAGCTCGCATTCGTGGTGCGGGAACATCAGGTCCATGCCGCCGCCGTGGATGTCGAACACCTCGCCCAAGTATTTCTCGCTCATGGCCGAGCATTCCAGATGCCAGCCCGGGAAGCCTTCGCTCCAGGGTGAGGGCCAGTGCATGATATGCTCGGGGGACGCCTTTTTCCAAAGGGCGAAGTCGAGCGGGGAGTGCTTGTCGTCCTGGCCGTCGAGGTTGCGGGTGCCTTCGCGGGTATCTTCCAGGTTGCGGCCGGAGAGGATCCCGTAGTGGTGCTGCTGGTCGTACTTGGCCACGTCGAAATAGATGGAGCCGTTGCTCTCGTAGGCGTAGCCGGCCTCGAGGATCTTCTTCACCAGGGCGATCTGCTCGATGATGTGGCCGGAAGCGCGGGGCTCGATCGACGGCGGGAGCACGTTCAGGCGGCGCATCGCATCGTGGTAGCGGAGGGTGTAGGTCTGTACGACCTCCATGGGCTCCAGCTGTTCCAGCCGGGCTTTCTTGGCTATCTTGTCCTCGCCGGTGTCGGCATCGTTTTCCAGGTGTCCGACGTCGGTGATGTTGCGCACGTAGCGGACCTTGTAGCCCAGTTTCCGGAAGAGGCGGAAAAGCACGTCGTAGGTGATGCCCGGCCGGGCGTGTCCCAGATGGGCGTCGCCATAGACCGTGGGTCCGCAGACATACATGCCCACCATGCCCGGGTGGACCGGCTTGAAAAGTTCCTTCTGATGCGAAAGGGTATTGTAAAGATAGAATGCTCGAGCCATCGTCTTTCAGTCTTGTTTCATTACAAAGGCAAAAATACGTATTTTTTGGCAGACTGTGACAGATGGCCCGGGCTTCTTTCTCCTGCCGGGTCGTCCGGCACATCCGCATCAGTCGCGTGCCGCGGTGGCAAAAGGCTCCAGTTTACCGGCGACGATCTCTACGATATAGCGTTCGTTGCCGTCGTTCCCCGTGAAGCGGGTGTTGCGCAGGCGACCGGTCAGCGCTACGAACAACCCTTTCCGGATGTCTTTGAAATCCATGATGTTCCGGCCAGCCCAGGCGGTGATGTTATGCCAGGTGACCTCTTCGCGCAGTTCGCCGTTTTTGCCCCGGAAGGCTTCGTTCGTCGCCAGCGAGAAACGGGCGACCTGGGATTCTCCCACATTGGTGATGCGCGGATCGTGACCCACACGTCCCCGCAATTCCACTCTGTTCAGAAATTCAGTCTCGATCATAATGCTTTTGTGTTGCTTGGTTCTGCCCGCAAAGTAAATACATGAAAAAGGCCGTATCCAGCCGCTAAACGATTATAAACGTTTATATCCGTTTCACACACGCCTGGCCAGACCTGCCGGAAAAACCGATTTCCCCGCATTTTGTCGAAAAAACGTAAATCGCTCTTCCGAGTTTTTTTTCGAGGCCTCCGCCGTTTATCTTTGTCCTAAAAAAGACACGATGGCACGACTCTGCCCCCAATGCGGCGCATCCTTCCAGGGGCGCAGCGACAAACGCTTCTGCAGCGACAGCTGCCGCTGCGATTTCCACAACCAGCAGCGGCGGGCGCAGGAGAAGGAACTGCGTACGGTCAACCGTATCCTGGCGGCCAACTGGCGCTTGCTGTTGCAGCAGCTGCGCCTCGGCCGCCCGGACATTCCCGCCGCGGAACTGGCCGCGCAGGATTTCAACTTCGCCGTCTATACGGCCTCGCGCCGCCGTTTCCCCGGCCCTCGCACCTACTGGTGCTACGACTGCGCCTATACGGTGGACCGGGCCGGAATTGTCCACATCAGCTGCAGCGGATACCGGAATAATGTGTAATTTTGGGCTATGAAAGAGAATCGAGCCAATCCGCTGCTGGCCGCATCGCCGCTTCCGTTCGGCGCCCCGGCCTTCGACCAGATACAGAAATCCGACTACCTGCCCGCTTTCCGAGAGGCCATCGACCGGGCCCGTGCGCAGATCCGGGCCATTACCGACAATCCCGAAGCACCCTCCTTCGCCAATACGATCGAGGCGCTGGAGCGCAGCGGCGAAGACCTCGACCGCATTTCGGGCATTTTCTTCAACCTGACGGAAGCCTGCACCGACGATGAGATGGACGGCATCGCCGAAGAAGTCTCTCCGCTGCTGACCCAGCACAACATGTCGGTCCTGCTCGACGAGAAACTGTTTGCCCGCGTCAAGGCCATCTGGCAGCAGCGCGGCGACCTGCAGCTCGACACCGAGGCTGCCAAACTGCTGGAGGACACCTGGAAATCGTTCGCCCGGCACGGCGCCAATCTTCCGGCCGACAAGAAAGAACGCTTCGCGAAGCTGTCGGAAGAGCTGTCCCTCGCTACGCTCAAATTCGGCCAGAACGTCCTGGCCGCCACCAATGCTTTCACGCTGCACCTGACCGAAGAGGCGGACCTGGCCGGTCTGCCCGGCTTCGTCCGGGAGATGGCGGCGGCCGAGGCCGCCGGGCGCGGCGAGACGGGCTGGACCTTCACCCTCAATCAGCCCAGCTACGGCCCGTTCCTGAAATTCAGCGAACGGGGCGACCTGCGCGAGCGCATCTGGCGCGCCTACAACAGCAAGTGCATCGGCGGGGAGAATGACAATACGGAGAATATCCGCCGGATTGTCGCGCTCCGGACCGAGAAGGCGCAGCTGCTGGGTTATCCGACCTATGCCGATTATGCGCTCGAAGAGCGGATGGCCAAGTCTCCCGGCAAGGTGAATGCATTTATCGACGAGCTTCTGGCGCCTTCCCTGCCGGCGGCCCGCCGGGAGGTCGCCCAGGTGACGGAATATGCGCACGCCCACGGCTTCGAGGGCGCCCTGATGCCCTGGGATTTCAGTTTCTGGTCTGAAAGGCTGCAGAAAGAGCGCTACAGCCTTGACGACGAACTGCTCAAACCTTACTTCCGGCTCGATGCCGTGCAGGCGGCGGTCTTCGACCTGGCGGGGCGGCTCTACGGGCTGGGCTTCACGGAACGCAAAGACCTGCCGGTCTATCATCCCGACGTTCGGGTTTTCGAGGTCCGCGGCGAGGCGGGGCGCTTCATGGCCTTGCTCTACCTCGACTATTTTCCGCGCAGCAGCAAGCGCGGCGGCGCGTGGATGACCTCTTTCCGTGAGCTTTCCTGCCGCGACGGCGTGGAGCAGCGGCCGCTGGTTTCCATCGTGACCAATTTCACCAAACCCACGGCCGATACGCCCTCCCTGCTCACGTTCAACGAGGTGACGACCCTGCTTCACGAATTCGGCCACGGCCTTCACGGGATGCTGGCGGAAGGCCGCTACCAGTCCCTGACGGGAACCAATGTGGTGCGGGATTTCGTGGAACTGCCTTCCCAGCTGATGGAAAACTGGGCCTATGAACCCGAATTCCTCCGGACCTTCGCGCGCCACTGGCAGTCCGGTGAGGTTATTCCGCAGGAATACATCGACCGGATCGTCGCCGCCCGCAATTTCCTGGCGGGTTACGCCCAGGTCCGGCAGCTGCAGTTCGGCATCACCGATATGGCCTGGCACACCCTGTCGGCCGCGCCGGAGGGCGATATCGTGGCGTTCGAACAGGAGCGCCTGCGCCCGTCGGCCGTCCTGCCGCAGGTGCCCGGCATCGTATTCTCTCCCTCGTTCAACCACATCTTCTCGGGTGGTTATGCGGCCGGATACTATTCTTACAAATGGGCGGAAGTGCTGGAAGCCGACGCCTTCGCCTATTTCAAGGAGCGGGGCATCTTCAGCCGCGAGGCGGCGGAGCATTTCCGCAAAACCCTGCTCTCGCACGGCGGCAGCGTGGATGCCGATGTGCTGTACCGGGATTTCCGCGGCCGCGATCCACAGCCGGAGGCCCTGCTCGAAAAACTCGGGCTCAGTAACTGCTAGCCACCTCGTCGGAAAAGCTGAAATACTTCCGCCGGCCGATGATCACGTGGTCGAGCAGCGCGATGTCGAAGACGGCGGCGGCTTTCCTGAGGGCTTCGGTCTGGCGCCGGTCCTGCTCGCCGGGCTGCGGATTTCCTGAAGGATGGTTGTGGATCAGGATCAGGCCGCTGGCGAGCCGTTCGACCGCTTTTTTGACGATGATTTTGATGTCCATGATGGTGGACCCCGTGCCGCCCACGCTGATCCGTTCCTTGCCGATGAGTTTGCCGCCCCGGTTGAGGTAGAGTACCCAGCATTCCTCGTGCGGCAGGTCGCTCAGGAAAGGCCTCATCATCCGGGCTACGGTTGCGGCGTTGCGGATCGTGCACATTTCTTCCGGGATCTCAGCGGCGAGCCGGCGGGCGAGTTCGAAACAGGCCAGGATGGTCGTGGCCTTGGCGGGGCCGATCCCATCCAGGGCCATCATTTCGCCGGCGCCGTGCCGGGCGAGCGCGTCCAGCCGTCCGTTGCAGTGCGTTGTCAGTTCGCGGGCCAGATCCACCGCGCTTTTGCGGCGGGTGCCTGAGCCCAGCAGGATGGCCAGCAGTTCCGTGTTCGTCAGGGCGGCGGCGCCATGCAGCATCAGCTTCTCCCGCGGCCGCTCCTCCTCATTCCAAGTTTTGATGCTTTTGTCCATGATTGTCGGGAAATAAAAAAACTTTCCAACAAAGGTTGGAAAGTTTTTTCAGATTCTCTCGACAAAAAAGCAATTTATGCGAGCTTGTTCACGTAAACTGCGATTCCGCTCTTCAGGTTGGCCGCTTTGTTCTTGTGGATAACGTTGATTTTGGCCAGTTTGTCGATCATGGCGAACACTTTCGGCATCGAAGCCTCGGCGGCTGCCTTGTCGGTGGTGTTGCGGATCGCCTTGATGGCGTTTCTTGTCGTACGTGCATAATACTTGTTATGCACTCTGCGTTTCTCGCTTTGGCGGAAACGCTTGTCTGCTGATGCGTGATTTGCCATTACTTACATTTTTATATTTTGGTAGCGGGTAGGAGAGTCGAACTCCTCTTTAGAGAATGAAAATCTCTCGTCCTAGCCGATAGACGAACCCGCCGACTACCCAGTCTTTTCAGATTGGGAGCGCAAAGATAGAAATTATTTTTTCAACTACAAATTTTTTCTTCTTTTTTCCGTAAGAATCCTGTTAGTGCCAGGAATAAATGATGGCTTCCAGCTGGCGCAGATAGTCGCGCTTGTCGTATTTGGGGGCATACACAAATCCCTCGATCACAATCACATCCTTGCCGTCAGCACTGCGGAAGGCGTCGCTGATGAACGGGCCGCCCATAAAATCGTTCTGGGTTTCCCAGAGCGAGCGGATTTCCGTGAACGTGCGGCCCCGGTAGGTCTTCTCCCAGTAGCCGGGCGTCAGGACGGGGTTGATGATCATGTAGCTGCCTTCCGTCGGACCGGGCACGTTCTCCTTGGTCACTTCGTTGCGCTTGGCCACCAGGGCTTCCATGGTGAACTGTTCCGGACCTGTGTAGGGGAAGCGGTAGATGAAGATGCCCTGGGTGGTATAGGTGGTCTCGTAGGAAATCCACACGAAATTGTCGGTGCGCTTCTTCATCGAGTAGGACGAAGGGAACCAGGGGCTGCCGCCGAACTGGTTGCGAACGAGGGATGAAAGCCCCTCGTTCGGGAACGCCTTGGCGTTGATGATAACCCGCTCCCGCTCCGCATCTTCGAAGGTTTCGCAGATTTTTTCGTTCTTGGCCAGGATCAGTTCCGCCGCGGAGGCTTCGTCCGGCGCGAAGACCGTGATCATCGTCTGGGGCTCGGCCCAAACGTTCTTGTTGATGGTCAGCTTCTGCGTGCAGGTGTCGGCAATGTGGACGTAGAGGATGTTGCGGTGGAAACGGAATACGTTGACAAAACCCTCCGGGGGCACGTTGTAGATGCGGTATTTGCTCTCTTTCTGCGGAGTGTAGGGATACTCCGCCTGCAGGACGGTGCGGATGGCCCCGCCCACCTCCGATTCCCAGAGGGCCTTGGTGGAGACAATCTCCACTTCACCGGCCTTGCCGCTGATGCCGGGAAGGATCTGTTTCTGCTTTTCTTTCGCGCAGGAACCGGTCAGGAGCATCAGGCCCGGAAGCAGCGCCAGAAGGATGATGTAGCGTTTCATATCTCTTTAATTCTTAGTTTGTCAGAAAAGACTCCGGATATCGTTGCCGAAGGCCAGGACCATGAGCATCAGCAGGAGCACCATGCCGATCCACTCGGCCACGACCATGAATTTGTCGGACGGTTTCCGGCCCGTGAGCATCTCGAAGATCAGGAACAGGATGTGTCCGCCGTCCAGGGCGGGAATCGGCAGGAGGTTCATCACGCCCAGCATGATGGAGAGCAGGGCGCAAAGCGACCAGAAGCGGTACCAGTCCCAGGTGTCGGGGAAGATGCGCCCGATGGCGATGAAGCTGCCCACGGACTTGTAGGCCTGGGTCTTGGGTGAGAAGATCAGGCCGAGTTCCTGCACGTAGCCCTTGATGGTGGTCCAGGTCTTGCGGGCGCCGGCGGGCAGGGCGGTCAGCAGGCTGTATTCGCGGGTGGTCACGTTGAAGAACTTGCTCAGTTCGGTGTCGAGCAGGACGCCGACGTGGCCGGCCGTGTCCACCTGGAGCGGAATCTCCAGCCGGGTGTCCCCGCGCCGGACCGAAGCCGTGACGGATTCGGAACGGTGCTGCTGCAGTTCTTTCTGGATCTGCTGGACGATGAACATCGGCTTGCCGTCGATCCCTTCAAAGGCGTCGCCCGCGGCCAGGCCGGCGGCGGCATTGGGCGATTCGGCCGGGACTTCCTTCACGACGAAGGGGAAGGCCAGGTCGAACATGCCCGGCGTGTTGAGCATCGCCGGGAGATAAGCCGGGTCGATGGGCAGGGTCAGGGTATCGCCGTCGCGCAGGACCGTGGCTTCTCGGGCCTGGGAGCGCACCAGATCCACCTGGAGGTTGCTGAAATTCTCGACCGGCACACCGTCGAAGGCCAGGATCCGGTCGCCGTCGCGGAAGCCGATTTCGGCGGACAGGTCGTTGACGGCCACGCCGTAAACGGCATCCTCGTTGCGCAGGAACTCTTCACCCCAGGTGCCCAGGATGGCTGCATAGAGGATGATGGCCAGGATGAAGTTGAACAGTACGCCGCCGAACATGATGAAGAAACGCTGCCAGGCTTTCTTCGTACGGAACTCATAGGGCTGCGGCGGCAGTTTCATCGCTTCGGTGTCCATCGATTCGTCGATCATGCCGGCAATCTTGCAATATCCGCCGAAAGGCAGCCAGCCGATGCCGTACTCCGTGTGTTCCGGATGGGCGTCCCACTCCGGGTCGTCGTTGGAAGAAAAGGCCTTGCAGTGCCATTTCCCGCCGAAGCGCTTGAATTTCAGCAGCGATATTCTCGGGTTGAAGAACAGGTAGAATTTCTCTACCCGGGTCTTGAAGAGTTTGGCGAAGCTATAGTGACCGAACTCGTGGAACAGCACGAGCAGGGAAAGAGCCAGGATGACCTGGATGATCTTGAGCAGTACTACCATCAGTATTTTCGTTCTATCAATTCTGCAGCGAGCCGTTTCGCTTCAAAATCCGTGCTATAAATCGCATCAAGATCGGGTTCGGCGACAAATTGGCAGCGTTCGAGGGTCTGCGCGATGACCGCCGGGATGTCGGTGAAGCGGATGCGGTCCTCCAGGAAGGCGGCCACGGCCACTTCGTTGGCGCCGTTCAGGATGCAGGTGGCGTTGCCGCCTTTTTCCAGGGCATCGTAGGCCAGCTGCAGGCAGGGGAAGCGGTCCAGGTCGGGTTTTTCGAAGCTGAGCTGCGCGAGCGCGGCAAAGTCGAGGCGGCTGGTATTGAGGTCGATGCGCTGCGGGTAGGAGAGGGCGTACTGGATGGGCAGCCGCATGTCGGGCTGGCTCAGCTGGGCCATCACGCAGCCGTCGGAAAACTGCACCATCGAATGGATGATGGACTGCGGGTGGATGACCACTTCGATGTCGGCGGGATCCACGCCGAAGAGCCAGCGCGCTTCGATCAGTTCCAGTCCTTTGTTCATCAGGCTGGCCGAATCGATGGTGACTTTGGCGCCCATTTTCCAGCGGGGATGGTTCAGGGCCTGCTGGCGGGTGGCTGCGGCCAGTTCCGCCTTGCTGCTGTGGAGGAACGGACCGCCGGAGCCCGTGAGCAGGATCTTTTCCAGCCGGGCGTGTTCGCCCTGCAGGCACTGGAAGATGGCGGAATGTTCCGAATCGACGGGCAGGATCGGGGCGCCGCAGCTGCGGGCCAGCGGCATGACCAGGCTGCCGGCGGCCACGAGCGTCTCTTTGTTGGCCAGGGCGATGGCTTTGCCTGCGCGGATGGCGGCAATGGTCGGGCGGAGGCCGCTGAAACCGACCATGGCGGTGAGCACGATGTCGATGGACGGGCTCTTGAGCAGGTCGCAGATGGAGTCGATGCCCGTGAAGACCTTGATGTCGAGCGGATCGAGGGCCTCGAAGACCTCTTCGTAACGGTCCTCGTTGCAGATGACCACGCTGGCCGGATTGAAGCGCCGGGCCTGTTCGATGAGCAGGCGGCTGTTGTTGTTGGCCGTGAGCAGTTCCACTTCGAAGAGGTCGGGATGCTGCCCGATGACGTCCAGGGCCTGGGTACCGATCGATCCGGTAGAGCCGAGGATGGCGATATGTCTTTTTGCTGTTTCTTCTTTCATCAGAATTGGATGTAAAGGGCGGGGTCGATGCTCTGGTTCTTGTAGCGGAGTTCGAGCAGGATGTGGGCCTGGGACAACTCGCCGGTCTCGCCGACCACGGCGATGGGCGTTCCGGCTTTAACCCGCTCGCCGACGCTCTTGAGCAGTTTGCCCGCGTGGCGGTAGAAGGAGGTCAGGTCGCCATCGTGCTGCATCTTGAGCGTACAGCCTTCCAGCTGGCTCCAGTCGGCCGAGACGATGATGCCGTCGAGGATGGCGCTTACCTGTGTGCCCGAGGGCGCGGTCACTTCTATATAGGGATGGCTCCCGGTCCGGCTGAACGCCTCTTTGACGCTTCCCTTGAGCGGCCGGGTGAACTTGACTTTCTCCAGGGCCTCGATCCGGGACGGCCCCGGATCGGCCAGGCGCTCCGCGTCCAGCTTTTCGACCTGGGCCCGCAGGAGCGAATCGCTGGTCTCAAAGGCGGCCGACTGACTTTCGTCCGTAACGGCTTCGGGATCGGCCAGGCGCAGCGAATCCAGCGGCAAAGGCTCCCGTCCGGTGGCGATGCGCTGGATGTTGGCCACCTGGAAAGCCCACAGGCCGATGACTTTTTCAAGGGAATCGACTTTCTGGAAATTCTCGAGTGCGGTCTGCTGGGTCTCCCGGGACGGATAGCCCGGAATGGTGCGTCGCAGCGGGGTATGGGCGATGAGCAGGTAGGTCAGCAGCATCACGACCAGAACCCCGGCCGCGAGGGAAATCCACTGGTGCCTGTCCAACTTTCTTTCTTTTTTTGCCATAGATTTCGTTAACTTTGCAAAATTATGGACAGGATCATCGGCATCGATTATGGAAGGAAACGGGTCGGCGTCGCCGTAAGCGACCCGCTTCGGATCTTCGCATCCGCACTGGATACTGTCCCGTCCGCAAAGATAATAGATTATCTGAAAAATTATGCCGAAAACCAGCCGGTCGAGCGTTTCGTCGTAGGCTATCCGATGAATCTGGACAACAGGCCGTCCGAAGCCGCGCGCGACGTGGACCAGTTCCTCAACCTGCTCAGGAAGCATTTTCCGCAGGTGCCTGTCACGCTCGAAGACGAGCGTTTCACCTCCGTCCTGGCGCACCGGGCGATGATCGACGGCGGCGTCCGGAAGATGGCCCGCCGCGACAAGTCCGCCGTGGACAAAGTGAGCGCCGCGCTCATCCTGCAAACCTATCTTGACAGAACAAAGCAAGCACAATGATACTACCGATTTACTTATATGGTTCCCAGGTTCTGCGCACCCCCGCGCAGGAAGACGATCTCTCCGACAAAGCGTGGCTCACGCAGTTTATCGCCGACATGATCGAAACGATGCACCACGCCGACGGCTGCGGCCTGGCCGCCCCGCAGGTGGGCGTCTCCAAACGGATCCTGGTCGTGGACGGCAACGACCTGACCGACCGCTACCCCGAACTCAAGGGCTTCCACCGGGAGATGATCAATCCCCGTTTCACCTTCGAGAGCGAGAAGACCTGCTCCTACGAAGAAGGCTGCCTGAGCATTCCCAACATCGATGCCGACATCACGCGTCCCGAGACCATCCGGGTCCGCTACGTCAATCCCGCCTTCGAAGAGGTCGAAGAGGAATTCAGCGGATTCGCCGCCCGCATGATCCAGCATGAGATGGACCATCTCGACGGTGTCCTGTTCACGGACCACGCCTCGCCCATCCGCCGCAAGATGCTCACCGGCAAGCTGATGAACATCAGCCGCGGCAATGTCCGCACCCGCTATCGTGTAAAGACAGACAAAAAATAAACATCATGAAACTCAAAGCTTTTCATGCCTATGACATCCGCGGCCACTTCGGGACGGACCTGACGACCGACCTGGCCTACAAGGTGGCGTATTTCCTCCCCGAACTGCTGGACACCCGCCGGGTGCTGCTGGGACGCGACATGCGTCTTTCCTCGCCGGCGCTCCACGACGCAGTCCTTCGCGGCCTGATCGATGCCGGCGCCGAGGTGTGGGACCTGGGCCTGAGCACCACCCCCTTCGTCTATTATGTGACAGCCCGCCACGGCTTCAAGGCCTCCATCCAGATCACGGCCTCCCATAATCCAAAGGAAGACAACGGTTTGAAAGTCTCCCGTGCGTTGGCGCTCCCCGTCGGTTACGATTCCGGCCTGAGCACCATTGAGCGGTGGATCCTCGAAGAGCGGCCCACGCCGCCCGCCGAAGTCCCCGGTACCGTCCGCGACTTCGATGTCCGGCAGGAATACGTTGAATTCCTCAATGGTTTCAAGAAGGATTTCTCCAACCTGAAGATCGGCATGGACTGTTCCAACGGCATGGCCTCGGTCTTCGTGCACCAACTCTTCGGCGAACAGCCCATCTACCTGTACGATACCCTCGACGGCAGTTTCCCCAACCACGAGGCCAATCCCTTCCAGCCGGAAAACGTGGTGGACCTCCAGAAACTGGTCATCGCCCAGAAATGCGACGTGGGCGTCATCTACGACGGCGACGCCGACCGCGTGATGTTCATCGACGAGACCGGCAGTTTCATCGCCCCCGACCTGATCATCGCGCTCCTGGGCGAATACTTCATCAAGGAACGCGGCGAGGTGGGCATCGTGCTGGAAGACATCCGCAGTTCCAAGTCCGTGGCTGAATTCCTGGAGCCGCTGGGCGCCCAGATCGCCATGTGGAAGGTCGGACGCGCCTTTGCTGCGCCGCGGCTGCGCGAACTCGGTGGTGTCTGGGGCGGGGAAGTGGCCGGACACTACTATTTCCGCGATTTCTTCTACAGCGACAGCGGCCTGCTGGCTGCCATCCTGGTCCTGAACATCGTGGCGCGGCTCAAACGCGAAGGCATCCGCTTCTCCGAGATGATCGCCCGGATCAAGCATTACGAGAATTCCGGCGAGATCAATTTCCGCGTGGAAAACAAGCAGGCTGCGATGGATGCCGTCAAGCAGCATTTCATGGATGCCGAAAAGCACACGGCTTTCTACGACTTCGACGGCTATCGCGTAGAATTCAAGAACTGGTGGTTCAACGTCCGCCCGTCCAACACCGAACCCTATCTCCGCTTCCTCTGCGAGGCCACCAGCCTCAAACTCCTCGAAGCCAAAATCGCCGAAGCCCGCAGCGTCATCGAACAGTTCGTCTGACGCCGACGGCCTCCGTTGCCGCCGCATCCCTCGCTGGCAGTACCCCCCCGCCATCCTCAAAATCAGGTATTTTTGAGGATGGCGAGCATTTTTTTCGGCCGCCATCCTCAAAAGGGGGCCTATTTGAGGATGGCAGCTCAGATGTCCAGGCCGGGCCGCGAGCATTTTCTCTGCGAGCGGAACGAAAAACCAGCGCAACGGAGCCGTACGGGGCCTGAAAAGAAAAAGGGCGGCTCGCTGGACAGCGGGTCGCCTTTTTCCTTTTAACCTAAAACTTAACCTATGAAAAAACTATTCGATGACAGGTTAAGCAAAGGCCGTGCCAGAAATGAAAACGGGGGTTAAACCAGCCCTGCCGGAATGTCCATCGTGAGGATGTCGTCGTGGATGCCGACGATGAGTTCTTCGTGGACGGGCAGCAGGACATCGCCGTGGTCCGTCTCGACGGTGACGACGAGATTGCCGCCGTAGTCGCTCATATCCACGATCTCCCCGATGATGCGGCGGGACTTGGCATCCCGCACCCGGAGGCCGACCAGCGTGTCTTCGTCCTCCTCCGCTTCGGTGCCGAGTGTCGCCTCCCGTCCCACCAGTTCTTCAGCTTCCGGGAGGGTGTCGATGTCTTCGAACTTGACGATGCAGCGGTTTCCTTTTTCCTGGAGCGATTCAATGAAAAAAGGAACCGGCAGTCCATCGAATTCGATGAATACCGGTCCCTGTGTCTTCAAATCCTCAGGATCGATGTCCGGGTGGCTCAGGACCACCTGGCCGGACGCGCCCCAGGATTTCAGCACCTTCATCCCGTGCTTAGGCCTCAGGATTTTCGGCGGGAGCCTCAGCTTCGGCAGCGGCGGCGGCAGCTTCTTCAGCGGCGGCGCGGGCAGCGGCCTCGGCGGCAGCGGCGATTTCAGCCTTCTTCTTGGCGATGGCCTCGGCGCGCTCTTCGTTGACCTTGGCTTCAGCCTTGACGGCAGCCTTGGCAGCTTCGGAAGCGGCATTGGCGATGCTCTGTTTCTTGGAGGCGACCTTCGAATCCTTCTGGGTCTTCCAGGCGGCGAAGCGGCGCTCGGCTTCCTCCTCGGAGAAAGCGCCCTTGGCGACACCGCCCTGGAGATGCTTTCTCAGCATGACACCCTCGTAGGAGAGGATGCGGCGGGCCGTGGTGGTCGGCTGGGCACCTTTGTTGAGCCAGTCGAGGGCGCGGTCACCGTCGAGGACGATGGTAGCGGGGTTGGTGTTCGGGTTGTAGAGGCCGATCTGTTCGATCAGACGGCCGTCACGCGGTGAGCGTGAATCGGCGACGACAATGTGGAAATACGCGTAGTTCTTCTTGCCGTGGCGCGAAAGGCGGATTTTAACAGCCATTTTGCTTTTTGCTTAAAGTTAGTAATCAGTACAATAATTGTAACTTCCCCATCTTCTCGAGAAAGGGCCCGCAAATATACGGATAATTTTTGAAAAACAAACAGTCCGGCGCGTCTTGTCAAAGGACTTCCACCACTTTCGGCATGTGGATGCCGTTGGAACCTTTGATCAGGATGGTGCGTTCCTGCAGGGGGTGTTCCTGGACGTAGGCCTTGAGCGCTTCGATGTCCGGGAAGGCCTTGACCTGCCGCGAATCGGCGTGCAGGGTACGGGAGGCCCGGCTGAACTCCTCACCGACGACATAGATGTCGGGGGCGGTCTCCATGGCCCGGCTCAGTACGGCGCGGTGTTCTTCGGAGGATTCCTGCCCGAGTTCCAGCATGTCGCCCAGCATCAGGGTCTTGCCCGGGAATTCGGTGGCGGCGAAATTGTCGAGGGCCGCTTTCATGCTGGACGGATTGGCGTTGTAGGCGTCGATGACCAGCGTGTTGGATTTCGTCTTGACGAGCTGGCTCCGGCTGTTGGAGGGCGTATAGGCTTCGATGGCGGCGACCGCCTTGGCGAAAGGCACTTCGAAGAAATCGCCGACGGCCAGGGCGGCCATCACGTTGTCGGCGTTGTAGGCGCCGATCAGGTGCGTGCTGATGGTCACGGGCTTGCCTTCCCGCTCCAGTTCGAGCCGCAGGTACGGCGCTTCTGCGGTCGTCGGCAGGATCTTGACCCCCTGTTCCCGGACGCCGTATTTGCGGGTACGCAGGCCCTGCCGGTGCGAAACCATTTCACAGAGGTCTTCGTTGTCGGCATTGTAGAATACCACGCCGCCTTTCTGCCGCAGGATGTCGTAGAGTTCACCCTTGGCTTTCTTGACCCCTTCGAAAGAGCCGAATCCCTGCAGGTGCGCTTTGCCCACGGTGGTGATCAGGCCGCAGGTAGGCTGCACGATTTTCGTCAGTTCGGCGATCTCGCCCGGCGCGCTGGCACCCATTTCGACCACGGCCAGGTCGGTCTTCTCGTCGAGGCGGAAGAGCGTCAGCGGGACGCCGATATGGTTGTTGAAGTTGTCCTGCGTGGCGACGATGTTGTATTTGCGGGAGAGGACGGCAGCGACCAGTTCCTTGGTCGTGGTCTTGCCGTTCGTACCCGTGATCCCGACCACCGGGATGTCGGTCTGTTTGCGGTGATAGGCCGCCAGGTTCTGCAGCATCTCCAGCGAATTCTCCACCACGATGCACTTGCGCCCCCGGTAGGACGTGCCTTCCAGGAGGAAACGGTCCACTATGGCGTAGCGGGCACCGGCCTTGAGCGCATCGACGGCGAAGTCGTTGCCGTCGAATTTTTCTCCCTTCAGGGCGAAAAACATCACGCCGTCCTTGATCTTCCGGCTGTCGGTCGTGATTCCCGTGCACCTTTTGTAAAGGGCATATAACTCTTCAACTGAAATCATATCGCTTGACTTTTATTTTCCTGTCGATCCGAATCCGCCGCTGCCGCGGAGGCTCTCTTCCAGCGTCTCCACCGCTTCCCATTCCACTTGCTCGTGCCGGGCCACCACCATCTGGGCGATTCGCTCACCCGGATTGACGGTAAAGGGTTCCTTCGAAAGATTGACCAGCACGACCTTGATCTCCCCGCGATAGTCCGCGTCGATGGTCCCCGGGGCGTTGACGATCGATATGCCGTGCTTGGCGGCCAGCCCGCTGCGCGGACGGATCTGCGCTTCATAGCCGGCCGGCAGCTCGATGTGGAGGCCGGTAGGCACGAGTGCGCGCTCCAGCGTACCTAGTACCAGGGGCTGCTCCAGGTTGGCCCGGAGGTCCATCCCGGCGGAAAGCGCTGTGGCATAGGCCGGCAGATCAAAAGGCGAATGGTTGACGATCTTCACTTTCATCGGACGATTCTTCTCTTATGAATTGCAAATATAGCAAATGCGAAGAAAATATAGAGCAGCACGAAGGCGGAATGTACGAGAACTTTTGTCCAGATCCCCATTTCCGGAAGCAGGAGGCTGAGTCCCCAGATGCCGAGCCCGCCGGCGACCAGCAGCAGGACGACGCCCCAGTTGTAGGGAATCGGATAGTGCCTGCGGCCCAGCGCGGCGGTCAGCACCAACATCGTCAGGTAGCTGGCGATGTGGCCCCAGGCCGCGGCATGGTAGGAATAGCGCGGCATGAAGATCAGGTTCACGATCACCGTGACCACCAGCCCCGCCAGCGTGATCCAGACCGCATAGCCCGTCTTCTCGGAGAGCTTGTACCAGATGTTGACGTTGAACAGGATGCCGGTAATGATGTAGGCCATCAGCATGATGGGCGTGATGTCGAGCCCCACGCGGAAATCCTTGCCCAGGATCAGGCCGATCTCGTCCATGAAGAGCATCAGCGTCACGAATCCGAACATGCAGAAGGCCGTGAAATAATTGAGCACGTCGGCATAGATTTTCTTCCCGTCCTTGTCCTTTTCCCGCTGGAAGAAGAACGGTTCGGCCGCATAGCGGAACATCTGCACGAAAAGCTGCATGATCACGGCCAGTTTCACCGCGGCCTGATATACGCCCAGGTCGGCGCGCCAGTTTACGGGATCGGCGTTGATAAAGCGCATCAGCACGCGGTCCAGTACGTCGTTCATGATGCCCGGAAGGCCGGCGACCATCAGCGGAAGCGAATACACGAGCAGGCGCCGGATGAGCGACCGGTCAAGCCGGAAGGTGAGTTTCAGCAGTTCGGGGGCGATCAGCACCAGGCAGACCAGACAGCTGACCAGGATGGCGAAGATCGGATAGGTAAAGTCCGGAACAGCGCTTACGAAGCGGGTGAGCCAGAGGCTGGAACCCGCCGCAAATCGCTGCGCCATCACCAGGTAGAGCAGCAGGTTCACCCCGACCTCCGTCAGGATTTTCAAGGTCTTGATGACCGCGAACCTGAGCGCCTTGTGTTCGTGCCGCAACTTCGCGAAGAGGATGGCCGTGGTGCAGTCGATCAGCAGGATAAGCCCGCAATAGACAATCAGCCGGGCAAAGCCGGGATAGCCCATCGCCGTGGCAATCCCATCCGAAAAGACGGTCACGCACGCAAAGAACAGCGCACAGATGCCGAAGACCGTGACGAAGGCATTGGAAAAGACCTTCCCGGGATCGGCGCCCTCCTTGCTGGCGTAGCGGAAACAACCCGTCTCCAGGCCGAGGGTCAGCACGACCTGCAGCATGGCGATGTAGGCCATGAATTCAGAGAATACGCCGTATTGCGCCTGGCTCAGCACGCGGGTGTAGAGCGGCACCAGGGCGAAGTTGATGACCCGGGCCAGGATGGTACTCAGGCCGTAGATGGCGGTCTCGCCGGCAAGCTGTTTGATCGGATTTGCCACTTCAAACGGATTTAGCTTACAAATTTAAGAAATAATCACTAATTTTGACTTTGTAAAATTACAATTATGCGAACCCGTTTATGTTATCTGCTGCTGGCCATGGCCGTCGTGCTGGCCGGTTGCAAAGGAGGAAAGGAACCCAAACCCGCAGAGGGGGAAGTGGTTCCGGAAACCGAACAGATTTCAGGACAGCCTAAGGAAAAAGAGGAGAACACACCCATGAACGAAGCACCTGCCGCCCCGGTCGACAAATGGGCGGAACTCGGCGAAGAGCCGATGCTCAAGATCAAGACCACCGACGGCACGATGACCGTCAAACTCTATGCGGACACCCCGCTGCACCGCGACAATTTCGTGAAACTGGCCAAGTCCGGCTTCTATGACGGCCTGCTTTTCCACCGGGTCATCAAAGGTTTCATGATCCAGGGCGGCGATCCCTTTACGCGTGACACCGCCAAGGTCGCACAATACGGTACCGGCGGACCGGGCTACACCATTCCGGCCGAGATCGTCCCGGGCAAGACCCACAAGAAGGGCGCCCTGGCTGCCGCCCGTCTCGCCGACCGGGTCAATCCGGCCAAGGAATCTTCAGGTTCCCAGTTCTATATCGTCCAGGATCCGGCCAACTGCGTGCACCTGGACGGGGAATATACCATCTTCGGCGAAGTGGTTGACGGACTCCCTGTGATTGACAAGATTGCGGCCGAGCGCACCGACCGTTACGACCGTCCCGTCGGCGATGTGAAAATCATTTCCATCACCCCGCTTTAATTTTGGGAACGATATACTAGTTTCAGGCCACTAATTTTATCAGCTATATCTTAGGAAATTCAATTTTCTTGAAATTTCCTTGGTTATATAAGAGTATTTCCGTAGGTTTGCACTATGGAAATACTACAGAGACCTGAGTACCTTGCGCAGGTACAGCATTACTTCGGGAAAGAAACCATCATCGTCCTCACGGGCCAGCGGCGCGTAGGAAAGAGCTATGTCCTGATGGCCCTGAGGGACTTGCTCTTGGAAGCCGATGGTAACGTCATCTATATCAACAAGGAAAAGAAGGATTGGGACGATATCGTCACCTACAAAGACCTGAACGAATACATCGAGGGGAAATACGTTCCGGACAAACGGAATTACATCCTGATTGATGAAGTCCAGGAAATCAAGGAGTTTGAGAAGAGTGTCCGTCACTGGAGGACGGAGCCTCACACGGACCTGGTTCTTACCGGCAGCAATGCAGAGACGCTTTCCAGTGACTTATCCACACTGCTGGCGGCCCGGTATCACGAAGTTTACATCCAGGCCCTGACGTACAAGGATTTCATCCGCTTTCATAAGTTGGAAGAGGGAGATGATACCCTGTCACTATTTATCACCGCCGGAGGCCTGCCGGGGCTTGTCAAGTACGACATACACGATGAAAACGAGGTGTATTCATACGCCCAGGACGTGCTGAACACCGCCCTTGTCAAGGATATAATCCTCAAGCATAAGATTAGGAATGTGCCGTTCCTGTACAACCTGGTCCGTTTCCTTGCCGACAACACGGGGAAACCGGTATCGGCCACCAGTATTTCCAATTATATGAAGGGGCAGAAAAGCCCGGTATCCATCGAACTGGTCTTGAAATACCTCAAATACCTTTGCGATGCATACATCGTGACTGAAGTCCCGCGCTTCGATATCCGCGGAAAGAAACTCCTGCAGACGAACAGCAAGTATTACTTTGAGGACAATGGCATTCGCAACTCCTGCCTTGACACCAACCGGGACAGAGACATTGAAAAAGTCATTGAGAGCATCATTTATCACCAGCTCATCCACGACGGGTACAAAGTGAACGTAGGGCAACGGCTTGCCGGTGAGGTAGATTTCGTCTGCGTCAAAGACAAGAATCGCGTGTATATTCAGGCTTCCTACATTATCGGAAACGACGAGACCCGCAAGCGGGAGTTCGGGGCGCTTAAAGGAATAGCCGACAACTATCCCAAGTATGTCATCTCTATGACACCCCTGGTTACGCGGACCGACGACGAAGGAATCCAGCACATAAGCCTTCGGGAATTTTTAAAAAACGGACTGTGACTCAATTCATCCTCCTTGAATTCTGGCACGGCCTTTGCTTAACCTATCATCGAATAGTTTTTTCATAGGTTAAGTTTTAGGTTAAAAGGAAAAAGGCGACCCGCTGTCCAGCGAGCCGCCCTTTTTCTTTTCTGGCCCCGTGTGCGCTTAGCGCCCCGTATAATTGTGCGGGGTGATTGCGTGGAGTTCGGCCTTGACCTCGTCGGTGATGTCGAGGCTGTCGATGAAGGCGCTGATGGCTTCGCGGGTGATGTGTTCGCCGGTGCGGGTGAGGGCCTTCAGGGCTTCGTAGGGCCGCGGGAAGCCTTCCCGGCGGAGCACGGTCTGGATGCCTTCGGCTACGACGGCCCAGTTGCGTTCCAGGTCGGCGGAGACCTTCTCTTCATTGAGAATCAGCTTGCCGATGCCCTTTTCCAGCGAGCGGATGGCAATCAGGGAGTGGGCGACGGGGACGCCGATGTTGCGAAGCACCGTCGAGTCGGTCAGGTCGCGCTGCAGGCGCGAGACCGGCAGCTTCTCGGACAGATAGTCGTAGATGGCGTTGGCCAGCGTCAGGTTGCCTTCGGCATTCTCGAAGTCGATGGGATTGACCTTGTGCGGCATCGTGGACGATCCGACTTCGCCCGGCTGGATGGCCTGGGCAAAATACTCCATCGAAATGTACATCCAGCAGTCGCGGCTGAGATCCACCAGGATGGTATTGATCCGCCGCAGGGCGTCGAAGATGGCGGCCAGGTTGTCGTAGTGGTCGATCTGCGTGGTCGGATAGGAGCGCTTGAGACCGAGCGAAGCGACGAAATCTTCGGCGAAACTGTTCCAGTCGATGTCGGGGAAGGCGGCGTAGTGGGCGTTGAGGTTGCCCGTCGCTCCGCCGAACTTGCCCGGATACGGCCGGGCTTCCAGCTGCCGGAGCTGCTCCTTGAGGCGGGACAGGAAGACATTCAGTTCCTTGCCCAGGCGGGTAGGGGACGCGGGCTGCCCGTGCGTATGCGCGAGCATCGGCACGTCGTTCCAGAGTTCCACCCGCTCGGCGAGCATCGTCATCAGCTCACGCAGGGCCGGGATATAGACTTCAATCAGGGCATCCTTGAGCGTAAGCGGCGTAGCCGTATTGTTGATGTCCTGCGAGGTAAGGCCGAAGTGGATGAATTCGCCGTAGGCCTCCAGGCCCATGTCGGCGAAGCGTTCTTTGAGGAAATACTCCACAGCTTTGACATCGTGGTTGGTTCGGCGCTCGATCTCCTTGATGCGTGCCGCGTCGTCGGTCGTAAAATCGCCGTACAGGGCACGCAGCTGGGGAAACAGGTCCGGGTCCACACCCGCCAGCTGCGGGAGCGGGAGTTCGCACAGGGCGATGAAATATTCCACTTCCACCTGCACCCGGTAGCGCATCAGCGCACATTCGGAGAAAAAGGCGGAAAGCTCTTTCGTCTTGCCGGCATAGCGGCCGTCGACGGGAGAAATGGCTAGCAGCGGATCCATGTCTTATTACAGTTTGCGTTTGACTTCCACGATCTGGTAGGCCTCGATCATGTCGCCGATCTTGATGTCGTTGAAACCGTCCACGCTCAGACCGCAGTCGAAACCGGCGGACACTTCCTTCACATCGTCTTTCAAGCGCTTGAGCGAGCCCAGCGTACCGGTATAGACCACGATGCCGTCGCGGATGACGCGGACTTTGGCGCTGCGGGTGAGCTTGCCGTCGCGGACCATGCAGCCGGCAATGGTACCGACCTTCGAGATCTTGAAGGTTTCGAGCACCTCGGCATTGGCCGTGATCTCTTCTTTCTCCTCGGGTGCAAGCATGCCTTCGATACCGCTCTTGACTTCGTTGATGGCGTCGTAGATGACCGAGTAGAGACGGATTTCGATCTGCTCTTTTTCGGCCAGCTTGCGGGCATTGGGCATCGGACGGACCTGGAAGCCGATGATGATGGCGTTGGAGGCCACGGCCAGCAGGACGTCGGATTCGGAGATGGCGCCCACGGCCTTGTGGATCACGTTGACATGGATCTCCTCGGTCGAGAGCTTGATGAGCGAGTCGGACAGGGCCTCGATGGAACCGTCCACGTCGGCCTTGACGATGATGTTGAGTTCCTGGAAATTGCCCAGCGCGATGCGCCGGCCGATCTCTTCGAGGGTGATGTGCGTCTGGGTCTTGATGCCCTGGATGCGGATGAGCTGTTCGCGTTTGTTGGCCACTTCGCGGGCTTCCTTCTCGTCTTCCATCGCGTTGAGGGTGTCGCCGGCCGTCGGCGCGCCGCTTAGGCCCAGGACGGAAACCGGCGTGGAAGGACCGGCTTCCTTGAGCCGCTGGCCGCGTTCGTTGAACATGGCCTTCACGCGGCCTGCGTAGCAGCCGGCCACGATGGGATCGCCCAAGTGGAGCGTGCCGCTCTGGACCAGCACCGTGGCCAGATAGCCGCGGCCCTTGTCGAGGGACGACTCGATGATGTTGCCCACGGCCAGTTTGTTCGGATTTGCCTTGAGCTCGAGCAGGTCGGCTTCCAGCAGCACCTTTTCCAGCAACAGGTCCACGTTGATGCCTTTCTTGGCCGCGATTTCCTGGCACTGGTATTTGCCGCCCCAGTCTTCGACCAGGATGTTCATGTTCGCAAGCTGCTCCTTGATCTTGTCGGGGTTGGCGCCCGGCTTGTCGATTTTGTTGATGGCGAAGATCATCGGGACGCCGGCCGCCTGGGCATGGTTGATGGCCTCGACGGTCTGCGGCATCACGGCGTCGTCGGCCGCGATGATGATGATGGCCAGGTCGGTGACTTTGGCACCGCGGGCACGCATGGCCGTGAAGGCCTCATGGCCCGGGGTGTCGAGGAAGGTGATGTGCCGTCCGTCAGGCAGTTCCACGTTGTAGGCACCGATATGCTGGGTGATGCCGCCCGCCTCGCCGGCGATGACGTTCGTCTTGCGGATGTAGTCGAGCAGCGAGGTCTTGCCGTGGTCCACGTGACCCATCACGGTGACAATCGGCGGACGCGGCTGAAGGTCTTCTTCCTTGTCTTCTTCCTGGGCGATGGCGCCCTGGATCTCGGCCGTCACGAATTCGATCTTGTAGCCGAATTCCTCGGCCACGAGTACAAGGGCTTCGGCGTCGAGCCGCTGGTTGATGGATACCATCAGGCCGAGGTTCATGCAGGCTTCGATGACCTTGGTCACCGGGGTGTTGTTCATCAGGATGGCCAGTTCGTTGACGGTCACGAATTCGGTGACTTTCAGGACATTGCTGGTGAGCTCCTGCATCTCCTGCTCTTCCTGCATCTTCTGGGAGATCTCCTCGCGTTTCTCGCGGCGGTGCTTGGAGGTCTTGGTCTTGCCGTGACCTTCGGTCATCCGGGCGTAGGTCTCCTTGATCTGCTTCTGGATCTCGTCGCTGTCGATTTCCGTGCGCACGGGTTTGAAGCGCTCGCTCTTCTTGCCGCCTTTGGCGCCGCGTGCGCTGTCCTTGCCCGCCGCATCCTTTCCGCCCGGACGGGGTGCGCTGTTCTTCGGGTTGGTGATGTCCACCTTGGCGGCACCCTTGTGGATGCGCTCGCGCTTGTTCTTGTCTTTCTTGCCGTGGTCCGGCGCAGCCGGTTTCTTTTCGAATTTCGACAGGTCGATCACGCCGACGGTCTTGGGACCGGCCAGTTTCTCGACCTTGGTCTCGATGTGTTCCACCACAGGACGCTCATCCCGTTTTTCGGGCTTTTTCTCTTCTTTCTTCGGCTGGCTGTTCTGGCTGTTCTGGCCGTTCTGGCCGTTCTGGCCGTTCTGGACAGGTTTGGCCGGTTTGGCCGGAGTGGCCGGAGTTGCCGGGGCGGCCGGCTTGGGTGCCGGTTTCTCGGCTGCGGGTTTCTGTACGGCAGGGGCGGGCTCGGCTTTCTTGGGCGTCAGATCGATATGGCCGACGACCTTGATTTCGCTGTGCGGCTGGGGCTTGACCGGCTCGGGGGCGGGCTGCTCCGGCTTGGGCTGAGCGGGCTCTTCTTTCTTTACGGGTTCCTCTTTCTTTGCAGGCTCTTCAGGCTTGGGTTCCACCTTCTTGACCGGCTCCGGTGCAGGTTCGGGTGCGGGAGTTTCCACCTTCTTCTGCTCCGTGAAAACATTGGTCTTGATGATGACTTCCTTGACCGGCTCTTCTTCTTCAGCTGCGGCGCGGTTGCTCTCCATCTCGGTGATTTCCTTGACTTTGATGGCGACTTTGCGCGACTGTTCCTTGATGAGTTGTTCCTTGCCGAATTCCTTGGCGACCAGCGCATAGACGTCGGCCGAGATTTTCGAGGTCAGCGTCAGCTCGTCGTTGATTCCTTTCTTCTTGAGGAAATCCGTCAAGGTGGAAAGGCCGATATTGAAATCTTTGAGTACCTTGTTGATTCTGAATGTTCCTTCTGCCATACTTTCTTTGTCCTCCCGTTAACAATGTGATTAGTTTTCGAATTCTGCGCGCAGGATGCGCTGTACGTCGAGCACGGTCTCCTCTTCGAGGTCTGCCCGCTGCATGATTTCCTCGGTCGGCAGGGCGAGCACGCTCTTGGCCGTGTCGCAACCCATCTTCTTGAGGGAATCGATGACCCACTGGTCGATCTCGTCGGAGAAGTCGTCGAGCATCACGTCTTCTTCGTCATCCTGGGCTTCGCCGCCGAGGCGGTACACGTCGATCTTGTAGCCCGAGAGCTGTTCGGCCAGCAGGATATTGCTGCCGTTCTTGCCGATAGCCAGGGCCAGTTCGCTGGCCTCCAGGTCGATATGGATGTTCTTGTTTTCTTCGTCGATGCGGATGGATGAGATCTTGGCCGGCGAGAGGGCGCGCTGGACCAGCAGCTGGGTGTTGGTCGTCCAGTTGATGATGTCGATGTTCTCGCCGCGGAGCTCCCGCACGATGCCGTGGATACGCGAACCTTTCACGCCGACGCAGGCGCCTACCGGGTCGATGCGCTCGTCGTACGATTCGACGGCGACCTTGGCGCGCTCACCGGGCATGCGGACCACCTTCTTGATGGTGATCAGGCCGTCGAAGATCTCGGGGACTTCCTGCTCGAACAGGCGTTCAAGGAAGAGGGTCGAGGTGCGCGAGAGCGTGATGATGGGGCTGTTGTTCCGCATTTCCACGCTGGAGATGACCGCCTTGACGGTGTCGCCCTTGCGGAAGAAGTCGGAAGGAATCTGCTCGCTCTTCGGAAGCACGAGCTCGTTGCCGTCTTCGTCCATCACCAGTACTTCCTTCTTCCAGGCCTGGTACACCTCGCCGACGAGGATGTCGCCCACCTTCTCGCGATACTTGTTGTAGAGGTTGGCCTTCTCGATGTCGGTGATGCGGCTGGAGAGGTTCTGGCGCAGGTTCAGGATGCCGCGACGGCCGAAGCTGGCCAGGTCGATCTCTTCCGGATACTCCTCGCCGATCTCGTAGGAGTCGTCGATCTTCTGCACTTCCGAGAGCGCGATTTCCTTGTTGGGATCTTCCACGGTCTCGACGACGGTGCGGTTGCGGATGATGGAGATGTCGCCCTTGTCGATGTTGATGATGATATCGAAATTGTCTGCATCGCCGTACATACGGACCAGCTGGGTGCGGAAGATGTCTTCCAGCACGCTCATCAGCGTGGGACGGTCGATGTTCTTGAGTTCCTTGAATTCAGCGAAGGTGCTGATCAGATTGACTTCCATTGTGTATTGTTGTTAATATTTTACGTAATCCGTCTAAATGCCGGCCGATCCGACCATCAGGGAGAAATCCTCTTTGTCGCGGTCGAGTTTCGACTCGATGAAGCGACTCAGCGCCACGCAGTCGTCGATGGAGACGCCGCCGCCCTCGCGGGTGATGATCACTTCGATGTCGTTTTCTTCGCTCACACTGACTTCCACCAGGGAAAGTTCCGTGTCCTGCAGGTGTTCCTGCGCAATCTGTTCGATGGTCTGTTTGAGAATCATAAGCCGTTGTGCACAAAAAAAGGAGACTTTTCGTCCCCTCAATCGCGGCAAAGATAGCAATTACTCCCTGAACGACAAAATTTTTGTCGTTTTTTCTTGTCCAGCCAATCCCCCGAAGCATTCTTTCCAGACTTTCTTCTTTTACCTGACCGGAACTATTATGGGATATTCGCGTCTGGAAAAATGATCAGACTTTGTCGAAGTCGAACTCGAAGTCGAAGTCGAACGGCAGCGGCCTGTCTCGCCAAACTGGCGCACAGCAACCCCTCCCTGGCGTGGCTATCAGCTATGACGATGTGCGCCATAGCCCGATTTTGATGTGCCCCCCAAAAGTTGGACATAAACAAAAGCATTATGTCCAAACAATTTAAGCACAGTTTAGAAGAAAAATTAGATGCGATTCGTTTATATAATCGGATC